>Ga0315336_1000365_pt1 | contig 137759 bp, 114 predicted proteins | sample ASW5metaG_FD_204512 | JGI IMG/M metagenome (GOLD analysis project Ga0315336, IMG submission 204512) | Ammonia-oxidizing marine archaeal communities from Monterey Bay, California, United States - ASW #5 | ecosystem: Environmental > Aquatic > Marine > Intertidal zone | place: USA: California... | reverse complement strand
GCTTCGAGAGCACGTTCGTGATCGCCGCCGTCAACGTCGTCTTGCCGTGGTCGATATGTCCTATCGTCCCCACGTTTACGTGCGGCTTTGAGCGGTCAAACTTCTCCTTCGCCATCTTGCTTCGATCTCCTCGCGGAATTCCTTACTTTGCGTTTTCGCGCGTTACGTCGTTACCTTGCCCTGAGCCCGGCCGATGACCTCTTCGGCGACCGCCGAAGGAGCCTGCTCATAGCCGTTCAAGTGCATTGAGTAGCTGCCGCGTCCCTGCGTGCGCGATCGCAGATCCGTAGCGTAACCAAACATCTCAGCCAGCGGCACGAAGCCCTTGATCACCTGCGTGCCGCCGCGAAGCTCCATACCCTCGATACGCCCGCGCCGAGAGTTGACGTCGGCGATCACATCGCCCATGTATTCCTCGGCAACCACCACCTCGACCGCCATGACCGGCTCTTGAAGCACAGCCTTGGCCCTTTTGGCGGCATCCTTGAACGCCATCGAGCCGGCGATCTTGAAGGCGACCTCAGAGCTATCCACTTCGTGGAAGCTGCCGTCGTTGAGCGTGCACCGAACCCCGGTCAACGGGAAGCCGGCCAGCACGCCGCCCGCCATCGCTTCTTTGACGCCCGCCTCGATCGGCCCGATGAACTCGCGCGGGATCTTGCCGCCGGTAATGTTGTTGACGAACTCGAAATCGTCCTCGGAGTAAGGTTCGACCGTAATCTTGCAATGGCCATACTGGCCGCGGCCGCCCGACTGCCGCACGAAGCGCCCGTCGCCGTCGGCCGTCTTGACAATCGTTTCGCGATAAGCGACTTGCGGGCGACCAACATTGGCCGCTACCTGAAACTCGCGGGTCAGGCGATCGACAAGAATCTCCAAGTGCAACTCGCCCATGCCTGAGAGAATCGTCTGCCCTGTATCAGGGTCGGTCTCCACCCGGAAGGTCGGGTCCTCTTGGCTCAGCTTAGCCAGCGCCATGCCGATCTTCTGCTGGTCGGCCTTGGTCTTGGGCTCGACGGCCAGCGAAATAACCGGGGTCGGGAACTCGATCGGCTCGAGGATCACGGGATGATCCGGATCGCAAACCGTGTCTCCGGTCTGTACCGTCTTCAAGCCCACCACGGCGACGATGTCGCCGGCGCGCACCTCTTCGATATCTTCGCGCTTGTCGGCGTGCATCTCGAGCAAGCGTCCAATGCGCTCCTTGCGACCCTTGGCCACATTAAAAATACTGTTGCCGGCCTTGAAGACGCCCGAGTAGACGCGCATGAAGGCAAGCTGACCAACGAAGGGATCCGTGAGAATCTTGAACACCAGTCCGGCGAACGGCTCATCGTCGGACGCGGGCCGAACGATGGCTCCTTCGCCGTCAAGATCGGTACCCTCGACCGGCGGCACGTCAAGCGGCGACGGCAGGAAATCGACGACGGCGTCAAGCAGACGCTGTACGCCCTTGTACTTAAAGGCGGATCCGCAAAGTACCGGAGTGATCTTGAGCGCGATCGTAGCGCGGCGGATTCCCGCCTTCAGCTCGTCGATCGAAATCTCGGCGCCTTCGACGTATTTTTCGAACAACTGCTCGTCTTGCTCGGAGACGCGCTCGATCATTGCAGCACGGCGCTCATCGGCAAGCTCGCGCAGCTCCTCGGGAATCTCGCCCTCCTCGTAGGAGGCGCCGAGCGTCTCGTCGTTCCAGAGGATCGCCTTCATCTCGATCAGATCAACGGCGCCGCGCAACTTGTCCTCGGAACCGATCGGAATCTGGAGGGGGACCGGATTCGCCTTGAGGCGATCGATGATCGTCTGCACGGCGTTGTCAAAGTCGGCGCCGACCTTGTCCATCTTATTGATGAAACAAATGCGCGGAACACCGTACTTGTCGGCTTGACGCCAAACGGTCTCGGACTGCGGCTGCACGCCGGCGACGGCGTCGAACAGCGCGATTGCGCCGTCGAGCACACGGAGACTGCGCTCCACTTCGGCCGTAAAATCGACGTGACCCGGCGTGTCGATGATGTTTACTCGGCAGTCGCGCCAGGAGGCGGTCGTCGCGGCCGAGGTGATCGTAATGCCGCGCTCTTGCTCCTGCTCCATGTAGTCCATGGTCGCGGTGCCTTCGTGCACCTCTCCCATGCGGTGCAGACGCCCCGTGTAGTAGAGGATGCGCTCGGTTGTCGTCGTCTTCCCCGCATCGATATGCGCGGTGATTCCGATGTTCCGATACTTTTCGAGCTTTACAGTGCGAGCCATGACGATTGCCGGTTTCTCTGGTTGAGACTTGCTGATCTTCCCCTTTGTTTTCTCTTGCGCGGCCTCATGCGGCCGTCGCGATTTCAATCCCTAGAAGCGATAGTTCGCGAAGGCCTTATTGGCCTCGGCCATGCGATGCACGTCGTCTTTCTTCTTCATCGCCGAGCCGCGCCCGCCGGCAGCCTCGTGCAGCTCGCCGGCCAGCCGTTCGGCCATGCGATTCTCACCGCGACTGCGGGCGTAGCCGATGAGCCACCGGAACGCGAGTGAAGTGCGGCGGCTCTGCGGCACTTCGATCGGAACCTGATAGTTCGCGCCGCCTACTCGACGGCTCTTGACCTCGACCATCGGCTTGGCATTCTCGACAGCCTTCTTGAAAACCTTCAGCGGATCCTCTTCGCCCCGCTCGCGAATCATGTCAAGCGCGTCGTAGAAGATCTTCGACGCCGTTGACTTCTTGCCGTCCCACATCATGTGATTGATGAACTTCGACACCAGGGTCGAGTTATAGACCGGATCCGGGACCGGCGTGCGGGGCTCGATTTCTCGTCTGCGCGGCATCTCGCTCTCCTCTTCGCTCGCCTACTGCTTGGGCCGCTTGGCGCCGTACTTCGAACGGCCTTGGCGACGGTCCGCGACGCCTGAAGCGTCGAGCTTGCCGCGCACAACGTGATAGCGCACGCCGGGCAGATCCTTGACGCGACCGCCGCGGATCAGCACGATCGAGTGCTCCTGCAAGTTGTGCCCGACGCCGGGAATGTAGGTGGTGACCTCCATGCCGTTGGTCAAGCGAACACGAGCGACCTTACGCAACGCCGAGTTCGGCTTCTTTGGCGTCACGGTATAGACCCTGGTGCAAACGCCGCGCCGCTGCGGGCACGACTGCAATGCCGGGGACGCCGTCTTGTATTTCGGCGTTTTACGCCCCATACGTACTAGCTGGTTAAACGTCGGCACTTTCCACTACCTTCCCGTCCGCTAAAGCCTTCCCAAACAGGACGCAACGCCCGTGAATCGCGTAGCCGCACGGCAGCGTACCGCGCAACGCGATCGAGCGCAAACATTCCCTTGATCTATCCCTGCGTTTGAAACTCCGCCGCCCTAGCGACCCAAGGTTTGGGTCTTATCGGCGGCGATTGCCGGAGCTGCATTCGCCCTGAGACTCCCCTGAGCCTCTTTTGCGTTCCCTTTGGACCCCGCTCCAAAACTGCTTAGTTTCCGCGGGGGCCGCCCGGAGTCACCCCTTACGGGCGCAGTGCGGTCGGCAGTGGAACGCTCCACTCCTCGTAACTATATCGAAGCCGCCGAGGAGTGTCAACTTCGTGGTGGTGTTTTCTTTCGTTATTCCTCGGAATGGCCGTAGACGACGAATCCGACGACGTCCGAGCCTGTTTTGAGGTCGAGAACCCAGTGTTCGTAGTCGTTTTCCCAAAGATTCGGCTCATCGTCGCCTTCCGGCAACTCGACCCGCGCTACGGTCGGGTGAGGGTTACCGACCTCGAAGCTCAGATCCATCAGCGAATCGAAATCGCCGTAGTTTTTGGCGATTTCGTTGTCAAGGGCGGCCGGGCTGAGCAAGGCGAAATCGCGGCTGGGAGCGACTCCCATGTGGTCGCCGTTCTCCGGATGCAGCCCGTACCGCAAGGTGTAGACGCCGGCAGGGACGGCCTGTTCGCGAAAGTCTGAACCGCCCTCGGGGTATCGCACGAGGCCTAAGAAGGAGCCCTCGGGGATTGTATCGAAGCGAATGCCCAGACCCGAGGGGCCGTCGCCCTCGAACGCCGTTGTTCGCATCCAAAACTCGGCAACGACCTTGCCGGCGCCGTCCTTCACGGCCACTCCTTCTGCGCCGACCATCTCGATCGCGGCCGGCGCGACGCCCTCGGTTGGCGGGGCTCCGGCCTTGTCGACGGTGAAGTCGGCGGCGGAAAGAGAGACCGCGGCCAGTAGTGCGGCCGTGGTGAGGAAGAGGGAACGAGCGAAACCGTTTCGGGATGCGATAGTCATGATTCTATAAGCGATTGTACTGAATGGACGGGCGCCGCGGCTTTTCGGTTGCCCGCCTCAAGCCCTGAAGAGCGTGGGTTCCGCGTCTTGGGCTTTTGGCGCCGCTCCGTTCTCAATCGACGCGACGGGTCTGGGGACCGGCACAACGGCCCATGCCTTTGCAAGACCGCGAGGAAGACGCTGCTCGAGCGAACTCCAGCAAGAATCCAGGGGCCAACGAAGCCGCTCAGCTCAGGCTTTCGTGACCCGGACCACCGCGTCCGGCCGTTGGGTGATGTCCGGCTGGAGGTCGATTCCGAGGCCGGGCCCAGCCGGGGCCCGGATCGCACCGTTCTCGATCGGCGGCAGCTCGGTAGCCAACTCCCGATACCAGCCGTGGTAGAAAGCCCGCACTGTCTCCTGAATTAGCGCGTTCGGTGCGTGGATCGACAGATGCGTCGAGGCTGCCAGCACGACCGGACCTGTGCAATCGTGCGGCGCCACGGGCAGCTTCCAGGCTTCGGCCATGGCCGCGATCGCGCGCGCTTCGGTTAGTCCGCCGCACCACGAGAGATCGAGCATCACGACTCCTGCCGTGTTGGTTTCGAGCAAGTCCCGGAAAGCCCAGCGACTGCCCAAAGTCTCCGACGCACACACCGGAGCCTTGCTGCGGACGGCGTACTCTTTCAGGCTCGACAGGCTGTCCATCCGGATCGGGTCCTCGTGCCAGAACGTGTCGTAGGGCTCGAGGGCTTGGGCGATGCGGATTGCGCTGGGCAAGTTCCACAGCGAGTGGAATTCGACCATGATGTCCATCTTGTCGCCGACGGCCTTGCGGATCTTCTCGAACGGCACAAGAGCTTTCTTCAGGTCGGGACCGGAAATGTAGAGCCCGCCCGAAGCCTCGGCGAAAGGGTCGAAGGGCCAGATCTTCATCCCCGTGACGCCTTGCTCGAGGAGGCTTACGGCCAGCTCGTCGGCGCGGTTCAGAAAGGCATCGAGATCCTCATAAGGACCGTCTGCCTTTTCGGGCAGGCCCCAGTTGTCGACGGCTTGGCGCGGAGCGCGAATGTAGCGGTAGCCGGCGCAAGTGTTGTAGATCCGAACGCTCTCGCGGTGCGCGCCGCCGAGAAGTTGGTAGACGGGTTGGTTCGTCGCCTTGCCCCACAAGTCCCAAAGGGCGAGATCAACGGCGGAGTTTCCGCGCATCTCCACGCCTGTCGAACGGAAACCAAGGTAGCCGCTGAGCTTTCGCGAGAGGCGTTCCACAGCAACCGGATCTTCTCCGAGCAGTTGCGGCGCCGCTTCATCGTGCAGATAGGCCTCGACAGCCGTGGCGCCGAAGAACGTCTCACCTAAGCCGGTGACGCCTTCGTCCGTGCGAACTCGGACCCAGATCAGGTTGGGAAACTCGCCCAAGCGGATCGTTTCGATGGCGGTGATCTTCATCGTTCGGGTTTCACAAGTATAGCCAGCGGGTCTTCACGGAGGCCCCTTGAGGTTGTGGCGCAAAGGCCGGGCCCGTGGTTGAATCGAGGCACGTCATGACCGATACGCCGCGCAGCCAGCTTAAGAAAGCAATTGTCTCCGACGACCGCAACGAGATCGTTCGCCTGCTTGAAGGCAGCGGCGAACTGCGGGACTCTCTCGACGACCCGATGTTCGAGTGGTCCAAGCCGCCGCTTGCAGGGGCTCGTTCGATCGAAACGGCCGAGCTCTTGCACCGCCATGGCGCGGACTACGCCAAGGTCGGCGAGTGGTGGGCGCCGGGCTTTTTCGTGAGATCGGTCGATCCGGCCGTCGGGCGGTTTCTGGCCGAGCATGGCGCGCAGCTTACGCCTCACTCCGCCGCCGGCTTGGGACTTACGGATGAGCTCTCCGCCATGCTCGACGCGGATCCGGCAGTGATCGACGCCAAAGGCGGGGACGCCTGCACGCCGCTGCACTTCGCAAGAGACATCCCAACAGCGAAACTCTTGATTGATCGCGGTGCGAGGCTTGACGCCCGCGATGAAGACCACGATTCGACACCGGCTCAGTGGCTGATCGGCGACGCCCCCGAGGTAGCGAAGTATCTGCTTGAGCGAGGCGCGACACCGGATATTTTCCTCGCCGCGGCGCTTGGCGATCGCGCGCTCTGCGAGAGGCTGATCGAAGCCAATCCAGCAGTTCTGGCGCTTCGCGTGGGCACGGCGCCTTTCCACCCGATTGGATATCAGAATCTGGGCGGCACGATCCTGCAGTGGACGCTCGGCTTCAACTCATTCGCCCACCAGTACGCCGCAGCGAAGGGTCACGACGAGCTGGTCCGGTATCTGTTCGACGAGAGCGATGCGAAAACGCAGTTCCTGGCGGCTTGCGTCATGGCGATGAGGCCCGAAGCCGAGGCGATCGCCGCCGCGAATCCAGATCTCGTCGGGTCCCTGACGGATGAGGATCTGGAGCTGCTGGCGCGCTACTGCTGGGAGACGAACGCCAACGTGGAGGCGGTTCGGCTGATGCTCGACGTCGGGTTTCCGATCGATCATCCGGAAACTCGCCATGGCTGGATGCCGCTGCACAACGCCGCTTGGGGCGGATACGGCGACTTGGTCGACCTGCTGATCGAACGCGGTCATCCGCTAGACTTGCGGGACCCTGGGTTTGGCGGAACGCCGATCGGCTGGGCAATTCACTGTTGTTGCAACGAGGGCCGCCATCCGGAAGGCGAATACGGCCGCGTGGTCGGGGCCCTGATTGATGCGGGATGTCCTTGGGATCCGCCGATCTATCCGACCGGCGATTCTCGAATCGATGAAGCGTTCGAGCCCCGCTTACGTCGGCGGATCGACGGGGCCGCTCTACTCGGCGATGCCGAAGCGGTGGAAGGATTCCTAGCGACGACGTCCGCTCCGGCGACCCTGACTCTTGCGCTGATCGGAGCGGCGAAAGGCGCGCATATCGCAATCGTTGAACGACTACTGGCCGCGGGTGCACGGATCAACCCAGAGCCACAGGGTACCTGGAGCCCGATCCACGCGGCGGCGGCTTCAGGCTCGGTCGAGACCTTGGAGCTGTTGATCTCGCGGGGGGCGGATGTGACCGCGTTGAACGGCCATGGTTCGACAGCGCTCCACTTCGCAGCGGCGACCGGCAATGGGCTGCCGGTGCTTCGCGCGCTGTTGCGCCACGGGGCCGGCAAAGCTATCAACGTCGTGAACCGCTACAAACAGACACCGCTCGACGTCTCGATCGAGGCGGGCAATGAAGAGGCTGCCGAATGGTTGAGGGAGAACGGCGGTTCGAAGGCCGAAGCCTAGCGAATCGTCCGGGAATCATCGTAGCGCGGAGCCACAGATCGGTCGCGTCGATTTTCAATCGACGCCCGGCGTCGACCAAGGGGTCGACACAGCCGGTCTCGAGACCTGCGCCACAACGCAAGAACGGCCGGGGTCACCCCCGGCCGTTCGCAAAATCGCCGAAATCGGCGCCTAGTCAGAGAGCGCTTCGCTCGAGAAGGCGAATGTCCCGAGGTAAGCGCTTGAGCGGTTGAAGTCGTCGTAGCTGGTGTCGAGCGCCGGGCCGTGGTAGCTGTTGACCACGGAGAAGGCGGCCATGGCGTGGTCGAGCTCGACCAGCGGCTGGTAGTAGATGTTGTCGAGATGACACAACGAATCGGTGTCTTCGATGGCGCGCGTCTCGATGCGAGCCATCTCGCCGGCACGGAAGCTGACGCGTTTTGCGTGAAGATCGCCGTGGGCTTCGAGCGAGACCGGCGCCGCTTCGCGAGCGACGACTTCGCTGATTAGCTCGCCGGCGGCTCGCTTGGCGAGCGATTCGAGCGCGGCGCGCTGCTGAGCGTCGGCGCGTTCGTCAAAAATCAAGACCGTCTTGGTCGGCAGAGGGCTACCGAAAGGGTCGCCCAGAGTCGCGCTGGCTTTGACGACCGCGGCTACGCCGAGCCCGTCGAGGCTGACGCCGCCGAGCGAGCCGGACTCGATCTTCCAGGCCATCGTTGCCAGATCGCCGCGAATTCCGGTTTCGGAATTGGCGAAGCAGTGCGAGGCGTAGATCTCGGCGTTGCGGGCCTCAAGATACGTTCCTCGGATTTCGGCCGCGCCCGCGATGCCCGCGGCGGCAAGGGCCAGAGCCAGAGCGGCGCTCAAGCGAATGCTCTTCATGATGTTCTCTCCCAGGCGAGAAAGCGGCTGATGGTCGCTTTCACCATGCTTATCTTACACCCCGCCGGAGCGCCTTGTTGGGCGGCGCCCCAGCGGGATCGTTAGAAGTTACAACCGAATCGCGCTAGATCGGGTCGAAGCACTTGCGCGACGGGGTACAGGTATCCTCGTCGACCACTTCGCCGTCGCGACCGACCGCGCCCTGTGAAAACGCACACCAGTAGATGCGCGTGTTCGAAGGCTGCACGGTCGGATCATCGTCGGCGTCGATGAACATGCCCTTCCAACGCAGCGCTTCGCAACGATGGGTGAGCACCTTCAATCCCGCGCCGCGATTCCGACTCATTAAGCTAGCTCTTTACCTGACGCGCGCAGGATCGCACGTTTGACGGCGATCTCCGCCAAGCGAACCTTGTGCTTGTTGCGACTCAGAGGAGTAGCCGAGGCCACTGCGGCCTTGCCGGCGGCGGCGGCGCTCGCTTCCGAGACGCTCTTGCCGACCAACGCCCGCTCGGCTTCAGAGGAACGCCACGGAATGGGCGCAACGTGTCCCATCACGATACGCGCTGACTTGACGTTGCTTCCGCTCATCTCGAGAGCCACCGAGGCGGTCGCCAGGGGCCAATCCATCAACTTGCGCTGGCGGACCTCGTAAGTCGCCGTCTTGAACTTGCCGGCGTCAGGCACCGCAATCTCGACCAGAATCTCATTGACCGCCAGCGAGCTCTCCCGCTCTTGGCCGTTTTTGGGAATCTGGAACAGATCAGCGGCGTCGATCTCACGCGCGCCGTCGGGCCCTTGAACCTTAACCTTCGCTCCCAGGGCGATCAGCGCCGGAGCGAAGCTCGAAGCGCTGACGAAGTAGGCCGGACCCTTGTTGCCGAGGATGGCGTGGTACTGATTTTCGCCCTGAGGAGGCAGCGACTTCCCGGCGGCGTCCATGCCGAGCAAGCCGAAGCCGTTGCGGAAGTACCAGCAGCGAGGACGCTGTAACAGGTCGCCGCCGACGGTACCCATCGCCCGCATCTGCGGGCTCGTGACGCCTTCGGCCGCCTGCGTTAGCGCGTTGTACTTACCGGCGACGAGCTTGCTGCCCTGCAGCTCGGCGATTGTCGCCGTTGCGCCGATGCGCACGCCGCCGCGGGCGGAGGTAATACCGCGTAGCTGGGCAATGTTGCGGAGGCTGACGAGGCGCGTCGGAGTGTGGATGCGCTCCTTCATCAGGCTCATCTGATCGGTGCCGCCGGCGAGAATGTCGGCGAGACCGCGTTGAGTTCCTAGCGCCTGGACCGCGGTGGCCAGGTCTGCCGGCGCCATGTATTCGAAGTTTTGCATTACGCCACGCCTCCCTTCTCGATCGCCGCAAGGACTTTGTCCGGGGTGAGCGGCACAGTCGGCACGCGCACGCCAAGAGCATTGTGCACGGCGTTCGAGATCGCCGCGCCGGGCGAGATCGCCGGCGGCTCGCCGAGACCGATCACGCCGCGATCGTCGTAGGGGCCTTGCACCATGTGCACGACCAATTCGCCGACGTCGGCGATGCCGCCGAGCTTGTAGAACTCCATGTCGGCATTGAGAATGCGTCCGCTGAGCTCGTCGAAGACACGCTCTTCCCAGAGCGCCCAGGCGACGCCCATGATCAGCGCGCCATACACCTGGCTCTCAGCCTCTTGGAGGCAGATGATCAAGCCGCAGTCTTGGACCGCAACCATCTTGTTCATCGTCACGATGCCGGTCTCGACATCGACTGAAACATCAGCGATCTGTACGCCGCCGACGCCGGAGTCGTTGAGCTTGCCGCCGTTGCGATCCGGCTGCTGGCCCGCCTCGGAGATGGTCGTGCCGGAGAGCTTCTTGCAAGCGTCGGCCCAAGAAATGGACTTTGAGGAGTCGCTCTTGGACATCAGCCGACCGTCTTTGGCGACGATGTCATCGACGCCGACGCCCAGACCAGGAGCAACTTTCTCCTTGAGCTTCTCAAGCGCCTTCACAGCCGCGCGTCGAACCGAGGCCGAGACCCCGCCGACGGTGGTCGAGCCGCCCGAGGCGCCCGAGGGAGGATAGCTGCTGTCGCCGATGTTCACGTCCACAGCGTCGATGGGAAGCCCAAACGTCTCGCCGAGCACGACGGCGATCACAGTGCGCGTTCCGACGCCGAGGTCTTGGCTGGCGAGCGTCGCCGCCGTGGATCCGTCGGGACCGATCGTCACCTGGCATTGCGAGTCATGCGGCCTTCCGCCCCAGGTGTGCATTGAGACGCCGACGCCGCGGCGAATGACGCCCTTGCCGTCGCCGGGCGTGTGATAGTTGCTTTTCCAATCCGCCAGCTCGGCCGCTTTGTCAAGCTCGTCGCGATAGACGTCGGCCCGCGGCGTGAACCCAAGGTTCTTCTTATAGAGCTCGATCGGATCCATCTTGAGCTTTGCCGCGAGGTCCGTGATGGCGGACATCGTGATCAGCGCTGCCTGAGGATGGTTCGGAGCCCGCCAGGCGCGCGCCGGACCGGTATTGGTCGAGACGCTGAGGTGGCGGATCTTGCGGTTCGGAATGTCTTGGAAGATGTAGGGCAACGGTGGGCTGCCGCGGCCTCCGACGCCGCCGGTCGACCACGTTTCCGCGTCGAACGCGGTCAGCGTGCCGTCCTTCTTGGCGCCGACCTTGACGTTGCCGTAGTCGGAGGGCCGTCCGCCCGCCATGGCGATTTCTTGGTCGCGCTCCAGCATCAACTTGACGGGCTTGCCGGTTTTCTTCGACAGCTTGCCGCAGGCGATGCCCCAGGTGTCGATGTTGAACTTGGAGCCGAAGCCGCCGCCCATCATCGGCGTATAGATTTGAACCTGCGAAGGTTTGACGTCGCCGATTGCCTCGTCCTCGGATAGGCCCTTGGCCAGATCGGGACCTAGACGGCTGACAGCCTGGGTCGAAGCATAGACGACGATCTTGTCGCCTTGCCAGTCGATGACCTGACCGTGCGGCTCGAGACAGCAGTGCGTGATCGTCGCCAAGCCGTAGTAACCTTCGTGGGTAACCTCGGCCGCGGCCCAGCCGGCGTCCATGTCGCCGTCGGTCTTGTCGACGGCGGGCTTGACGCGATTACCGACGTTCTTGACATCCTCTTCCTTGACCAGGTGAGGCAGCACCTCGTAGTGGATTTGAACCGCCGCGGCGCAGTCGCGAGCCGCTTCTTCGGTGTCAGCGGCGATAGCCAGGATCTCCTGGTGCTCCCACTGCAATTCCGTATCCTTGCCGTTGATGATCTGAACGCCGCGAAAACCGGGGACCTTCTCGGCCGCCGCCGTATCGATGCCGAGGATGCGCGCGTGGGGATACTTTGAGCCGACCAGAATCGCCACGAGCATGCCGTCGAGATTGCGGTCGTAAGAGTACTTCGCCGAGCCCCGCGACTTGGCGGGACCGTCGAGACGGGGGTGGCGCTTGCCAATGAGGCTGCGGTCGCCGGCCGCCGGCCAATCGTAGTTAACCGCCATTTCGGCCTCCGTTGTTCACGGCTTCATAGACGGCTTGGCGTACGCCGGCATAGGTGCCGCAGCGGCAGATGTTGCCGCAGAGGCCGTTCTCGACCTCGTCCATCGAAGCTTTGTCGTGGGTATCGACGAACGCCTTGGCAGCCATGACGAAACCGGGCGTGCAGAAACCGCACTGTTGGCCGTCGTTCTTGACGAAGGCGGCCTGGACCGGGTGCATGTCGTCGTCGCTGGTTGAAATGCCTTCGATCGTGCGAATGTCGCGTCCTTCAGCCTCGATCGCCAGCATGGTGCAGGCGTAGACGGGAGCGTTGTCGACGATCACCGTGCAGGCGCCGCAGGTCGCGCGGTCGCAAACCTTCTTGGCGCCGGTGTAGTCGAGGCGATTGCGTAATGCGTCGAGCAGCGTGACGCGCGGCTCGATCTCGACCTTGTGCTCCTTGCCGTTGATCCGGAGCGAGATGGGAACCGCGCCGGGTCCGACGAGTTCGCCGGCGGCAGCAGACTGCGCTTGTGCTTCGGGGACGAGAACGCCGACCGCACCTGCTCCCGCGCCAACGCCCTGAATGAACGTTCGACGGGAAAAGCCTGGCTTGGTCTCAACGCTGTCGGCTCCGTTTGGGGGCCTTTCTGAGCTCACCTGACACCTTCCTTGTTTGTATGGAAACGCCGCGATCGCCGCCGGAGCGGCAGACAAACGGTATCACTATATCAAATCGCGAACGATCTGCCGCCTGTCGCTGAGGAGAGGCGAATCGGCGTCCGAGCAGGTTACCGGATCGTTGGAAGAACGAACGACTTAAGCCTGAGGCTTGTGGACGAATTGGTAGCGGTCGATCGTGGCCGCCACGAAGCGCTGGCCGCCAGCGTCATCTATTCGCGTCACCCTGCCGCGGCAGCGCAACCGGAGAGGCGGCTCCCCCGAAGCCTCCGCACGCGGAGCAAGACCGACAAGGAACTCGACCGGAGCGCCGGGCACGAGACGGTCGTCGTCAAGGATGAAGTAGGCCCCCGCAGAACTGACGTTGCGAGTTTCGCCCTCAAGCTCTACCGGCTGCTTGCTCAGTTTTCGGATTTGGATCGGAAACGCGAGCGTGAAGCGCGCAGATCTGCGCCGTTCCCGCGCCCTAGCGGGCATCTGTCCAACCGGCAAGAACGTCGTGGGGGACGTCTGTTCCAAAACAACTTGCCTCGGCACTGTACACATCTTGCCAGAAGCCAAGCCCATTAGCTAGGGAAATCTAGTTGTTTGAGTTGCCTGTGTTCCGCTTGGGCGGCTATCATCAGCGTTTGGATCGCGAGCCCAGCAATCCCTGCCGGGACGCAACGTTTCCCTTTGCGCCATGACTCAAAGTTCTCAACCCGTACTTCTTCAATCTGATCTTCCCGGCGTCGAACTGCTCGGCCGCGGCAAAGTCCGCGACATGTATCAGGTCGACCCCGAAACACTCTTGATCGTCGCCACCGACCGCATCTCGGCGTTCGACGTCGTGCTGCCCAACGGCATTCCGAGAAAAGGCGAGGTGCTGACACAGCTTTCGCTGTTTTGGTTCGAGTTCTTACGCGAGATCGTCCCGAATCATCTGATCAGCGCCGAGGTGGACGAGTATCCCGAGAATCTGCGCGCCTTCGCGGACCAGCTTCGCGGACGGTCGATGCTGGTCAAGAAGCTCGACATGTTCCCCATCGAGTGTGTCGCGCGCGGCTACGTGGTCGGTTCGGGGTGGAAGGACTACCAACGCACGGGCGCGATCTGCGGCATCGAGCTGCCGGTGGGGCTGCGTCAGTGTGCCAAGCTGCCGGGCGGAATCTTCACGCCGGCGACCAAGGCCGAGACAGGCCACGACGAAAACATCAGCTTTGAGCAAGCGTGCGAGATTGTGCCGCGCGAGACGATGGATAGGCTGCGCGACCTGACGCTCGATATTTACGAGCGTGGGGCGCAGCACGGGCTCGGTTGCGGACTCGTCCTGGCTGATACGAAGCTCGAGTTCGGCACACTCGACGGGGAGATCGTGCTCGGCGACGAGGTGCTCACCCCCGACTCTTCACGCTACTGGCCGCTCGAGCTCTATCAGCCCGGCCGCGCACAGGAGTCCTTTGACAAGCAGTTTGTGCGCGACTATCTGGAGACGCTCGACTGGAACAAGACGCCGCCCGGCCCGGAGCTGCCCGAGAACGTCGTGGCAGTGACCAGCGAGAAATACGTTGAAGCCTATGTCACGGTGACCGGAAAAGAGCTCGACGACTGAGAGGAATCGCCCCGCCACAAGCGGTGACTGGGCCAAGCCGGGCCCCTTAGGGCGCAAGAGCCGGGTACGCGGGATAAGCCAACGTAGCGTCTCCACGAGTCGGGGAGGGACTATATGGAATCCCATGCCTCCCCTCGGGCTGGGATTGGCCGCGTTGACATACAGCCCGGAGAACTGGGGCGATCTGGAGCCCCGCAGGGGCGGCATGCGGACGTACCTGACCCCAACAGGACTTCGTCGTTGACGGCTCTGCGAGAATGAACGCCATGGCGAACCAGAACGCACTTTGGAGCCGCCGCGAACTGCTCGCCTCAGGCGTCGCGGCCTGGTCGGCTGCTTGTTCGTCGGGCCCCGAGACACGCGAATTCGACCTCGGCGAGACAAACCTCGACGAGTTGCGCCGGCGCATCGATGCCGGCGAAGAAAATTCTCGTTCCATCTGTGAGAAGTATCTGGCGCGCATCGATGCCGTGGACCAGCAGGGGCCCGCCGTCAATGCGCTGCTCGAGATCAATCCGGAGGCGCTCGAGATCGCCGACCGCATCGATCGTGAGCGCGAAGAGAGCGGCGTACGCGGACCGCTTCACGGCGTCCCGGTCCTGCTCAAGGACAACATCGATACCGGCGATCAAATGCAAACCTCAGCCGGTTCTCTGGCGCTCGTCGGATCGCCTGCCGACCAGGACGCTTATCTTACGCAGAGGCTGCGCGAGGCTGGCGCGGTCATCCTAGGCAAGACGAATCTCTCGGAGTGGGCGAACTTCCGGTCGTCGAGTTCGGTCAGCGGCTGGAGCGGTCGCGGCGGACTGACGCGAAATCCGTACGCGCTGGACCACAACGCCTGCGGCTCGAGTTCAGGCTCGGCGGTCGCCGTCAGCGCCAACCTGGCGCCGTTGGCCGTCGGCACCGAGACGAACGGCTCGATCATCTGCCCGGCTTCGATCAACGGCGTTGTCGGGATCAAGCCGACGCTTGGGCTCGTGAGCCGCTCCGGAGTGGTACCGATCGCTCACAACCAAGACACAGCCGGACCGATGGCGCGCACGGTGCGCGACGCCGCGATCCTACTGGGAGCAATGGTCGGCGCCGACCCGCGCGATCCGATCACCGCCGCCAATCGCGGGCTCTCCGACTACACGCCGTTTCTCGACGCCAACGGGCTGCAAGGAGCTCGACTGGGCGTGGCGCGGAACTACTTCGGCTCGCGTGAAGCCGTTGACGGCTTGATCGGCCAAGCGCTCGAGGAAATGCAGCGGCGGGGCGCGGAGCTGATTGACGTTGAGGAGTTGCCTCCCAACTCAGCCTGGGGCCGTGACCCTTACCTCGTCCTGCTTCACGAGTTCAAGGTCGGCGTCAATACCTACCTTCAGACGCGAACGGGTGTCGAGGTCGGCTCGCTAGCAGAGGTCATTGCCTTTAACGAAGCGAATCGGGATCGCGAGATGCCCTATTTCGGCCAAGAGATCCTGCTCGACGCCGAGGAGACGACAGGCCTCGAGAGCGCGGAGTATCTGCGCGCCCTCGAAAAGTGCCGCCGCCTCTCGCGCCAGGAGGGTATCGACCTCGTGATGGAAAAGCACGGGCTCGACGCCATCGTAGCGCCTTCAACCGGCCCGTCGTGGCCGACCGATCTCGAGAACGGAGATCCGGGCTCGGGAGGCTGCTCAAGCCCGGCGGCGCGCGCCGGCTATCCGCACGTGACGATTCCGGCTGGTCTGATCAACGGCCTTCCCGTGGGATTGTCGTTCTTCGCGGGAGCGTTCAGCGAGCCGAAGTTGCTCGCTCTCGCGTATTCGTTCGAGCAGGCGACGCATCATCGCCGCCAGCCAGGACTTAGCCCGACAGCGGCGCGTTAGCCTCGTCTACGCTGCGCGCGCCGACCCGGGTTCCGCGGGAAGGGCGGTCTCCGGTTTCGATCGCAAGGCCAAGGCGGCCTTCGCAGTGCGGCGATCGTCAAAGAGCATCGGAACGCAGCGGTCGAAGGGGTGACGCAGCAATGAGCCGTCGTCGTACTCAATAGCGAACGTCTCGCGGCCTAACACGGGAACTTCTACGATTCGCGCCGTCATCTTGTTGCCCTCTGGGTCTACTGTGGACCCAATTGTGAGATGGCGGCAATGGCCCCGTAGTTTCAATTTACGGACCATGCTGAAGTACTAATCAACTAAGGGTAAGGCTCTAGACGCGCTACAGCGCCCGGCGTAGAGAACAACATCACAAGCGTTTTTCCTCGCTATCAGCGATCTCAAGGAGTATACTTTGAACCGCAGAAGTCGGTCGGTCCGCAAGAGAACGAAGTCGGACCGATTCAGGAGGGTGCCCCGATGCAAGGCCTGAAGCACTTATTCGGATACCGAGTTACGATGCTCGACGCGACATTGGGCCGCGTCGAAGATTTCTTCGTCGATGAAGAGAGCTGGATGGTACGCTACCTGGTCGTGCGGACCGGCGGGATCCTTTCGAACAAGCGCGCCCTGATCCCGGCCGGGTCGTTAGGAGCGCCCGACCCGGACCGCAAGCGTCTTCCGGTAACGCTCCACGGCGATCAAGTCGTCGTTGAAGACGAGGACGAAGTTCGCACCGTTTCGGCCGAAATGGAAGAGCGTCTGCAGAAAGCCTATGGCAACTCGGTTCGGCGCGACCGCGGCCACACCCGCGGGGGCTCGGGACCGATCCCGGTGTTGCGACGGGCCGAAGGCTCGAAGAGCTCGAGCCTACGCGGCGTCCGCGAAGTGGGCGGGTATCACATCGAGACAACCGACGGCTCATGCGGGCTTTGCACCGACGTGCTGGCCGATCCCGAAGGTTGGCGCGCGCCCTATCTAGTTGTCAACACGAAGGAGTGGCATCCGCACGGACATGTGCTCGTGCCGACAGTGTGGGTGCGTGAGGTGAGCTGGGAAGAGATGGAGTTTCGAGTCGCCGCAAGTCGTTCCAAAGTGCAGCAGGCGCAACGCTTCGACCCGGCCTCGCACTCGACTTGGCGCGCGACGAGCGCTTACCGCGGCCCGCTCTCGGCCTGACGCCGCCGTATCAGCGGCAGGACGAGCGACGCCAGAGTCGCCAGCAAGAAGAACAAGACGATGGGGCGAGTCAGCGTCCCAAGCCAATCGCCGCGGCTGAGGATTAGCGCCCGGCGCAGGTTGGCTTCCATCATCGGCCCCAGAATCAGGCCGAGCACGAGCGGGCCCAGCGGCACATTTACCTTGCGGAGCAAGAAGCCGGCGATCCCTGCAATGAACATCGCCCAGATGTCGACGACGGCGTTGTTTAGCGCATAGGCGCCGACCGCGCCTAGCAGGGTCACGCCCGACCACAACCAAGGGTCCGGCACTCGCAGCACCCGAGCCAGAGGCCGAGCTCCGAGCAGTCCCAATAGCATCACCAGCAGTGCGGCTAGGACCATCAAGAAGACCAACGTGAAAACGAACGCTCGGTGATCACGGAAGAGCAGCGGTCCGGGCTGGATGCCGTGGATCAATAGCGCGCCGATAAGGATGGCGGAGACGGCGTCGCCCGGGATGCCCAGCGTGAGCATTGTCGTCATCGCTCCACCGATGGCGGCGTTCGCCGCTGAGCAGCTAGCCGCCAGGCCGGCAAGAGAACCCTTCCCGAACTTTCCCTTCTCAGGTGAGAGCCGACGGGCTTGTTCCCAGGCGATTACCGAGCCAATGTCGCCGCCGGCGGCTGGAACGGCGCCGACGAGCGTCCCAAGCCCGGCGCCGAGGGCTGCGGATGGCAGCATCGTCTTCGCTTCGGAGGCGCTCGGCAGCACGCGTCCGAGAGCTCCGGCCGGAACTTCGGGCTTCGAGTGACGCTCGGAGATCTGCACCAAGACTTCGGCAAGCCCGAACAGGCCGATCATGACCGGAACGAAGGAGACACCGTCGAGAAACTCCGATTGCCCAAAGGTAAAACGCGGGAACGCCGTCATCGGATCGAGCCCGACGGTCGAGACGGCGAGACCGAGCATGCCCGCCAGCAGGCCTTTCACGACATAGCGACCCGAAACGCCCGCCATCAAGCTGATGCCGAAGAGCGCCAAACCGAAATACTCGGCCGGACCAAAGCGTAGAGCGAAGGCAGCGATCGGAAACGCCGCGACCGCCAGGAAGAATATGCTCGTGAGCTGGCCAAGAGCCGAGAAGATCGCGTTTGCACCCAGTGCCTGTCCGGCGCGCCCCTGCTGAGAGAGCGGATAACCGTCCCAGGCAGTCGCGATCGAAGCGGGGGTGCCGGGCACGTTGATCAAGATGGCAGGGATGCCGCCGGCCGGAATCGCGCCGCCGTAGATGCCTAGCAGCATCGCTAGGCCTTGTTCGGCAGAGAGCCAGAAGGTCAGCGGCGTCAGCACGGCGACGCCCATGGTGGCCGTCAACCCGGGCAGCGCGCCAAAAACCGAGCCAAGCGCCACGCCCGCTAGTAGGAAACCGAGTGTCTGCCACTCGAACACCGCCGCCAGCCCAGCCAGTAGATCCGCACCCATCGTCGGCCCTACTCGAGTGAGACCCGCAAACCGTATTGGAAGGCCAGAGTCACTGCCGCCGCGATCGTAATAGAAACCGCCGCGGCCGGCTTCCAGCCCTGCCCGAAGAACCGCAGCAGCAGCAGCAGATAGACGGCGGTGCGAAGTGCGAACCATCCCGTGCCCCACAGCAGCAGATAGACGAAGAGCAACCCTGCCGCCGCCCCTACGCCGCGAATGTCGCCGATCGCCGGACCGGCGCCGGCACGGTCACGGAACGCGGAGTAAAGCTGCGCGCAGGCCAGGAGCACGATGATTCCGGCGATCGTTCCCGGAAAGAAGCCGGGCCCCGGCAACTCACCCGCGCCGGGCGGCAAGGCGGCGGCGCCAAGCGACAACGCCGCGCCGGCCGCTAGAAAGAGTCCGCCCAGGATTGCGTCTCGAACGTTCATCGCTCCATTCGCAATAGCCGCGGGATTTCCGCTCCAAAGAACTTGGCCTGTTCGCGGGCGAAGGCTTCGAACTCGGCGGCGTCTAGGTAGCGCGCCTCCATACCGCGTTCACGGCAGAGATTTTCCCATTCGGGGCTGTCAAAAGCTCCTCGGAAAGCGGAAGCGAGCCGGGTACGCGCGTCGTCGCGCATACCGGCGGGCCCGAAGAATCCGCTCCAGGCCGGAGCAGCCGACTTCAGCCCCAGCTCGAAGGTCGTCGGCGTGTCCTGGAAGACTTCGGTGCGATTCTCGTCAAAGACGGCGAGCGGCCTCAACCGGCCCGCCTCGACATGGCCGACGATTTCGCCGACACCTGCAATGACCGCATCGACATGGCCGCCAAGCAGAGCGACCAGCGCCCCGGAGCTACCCGAGTAGGGAACGTGGGTGACCCGCAGATTCGCCTCAGACTCCATTAGCAGCGTATTGAAGTGCCAAATCGAGCCGACGCCGGAGTTGGCCATGATCAGTTCTCCGGGCTGCCGGCGAGCCTCGGCGGCGAACTGCTCGAACGTCTTCCACGGCGCCTCAGTGCGAACCGCAAGCGCAGGGGGCGTCTTCGAGACCATGCAGATCAGGCTCATGTCCTTGGGGCCGACATCGGCGTAGCCGAGGGAACGAACCATGGCGATCTCGACCGGCGCGTGTCCGATGGTGTACCCGTCGGGGGCGCGGCGGGTGACGAAGGAAAAGGCCAAAGCGCCGCTGGCGCCAGGCTTGTTCTCGCAGACGACCGGGACGCCGAGAGCATCCTCGGCCAAACTCGCCATGAAGCGCGAGACGGTATCGGACGTTCCTCCCGGCGAGGCCTGGACTATTAGCTTGATCTCGCGCGAGGGGAAAGGGCCGCCGTCGGTTTGGCAGCCGAAACAAACAAGCGCTAGAGCGAGCGGCAGCAACCTTGGGCGCACGCGATGCTCCTCGGCGAACTAGACCCGACACTCGTAGACAAACGCTGGAGGCAGGTTTCGCAAGATGGTCCGGCGGCTAATGGTTGAGAAGTGCCTTTCGAGCAGATACGCCGCATTGAAGTAGCTCGGACGGCCGTCTTGCATCCGCATCCGCTGCGCGTACTGGAACTGGGTTAGCACGCCGCCGTCTCTGAGCAACGGCGATAAACCTCTAAAGATTGACTCCATCAACTCGTCCGACATCAGACCGAGCCCAAGCGAGGAGACCGCGGAATCGATATGCGTCCAGCCCCGCCGCGCGATCTCGACCGAGGCCGTTTCAGCGCCGGCTTGGATGACCTGGAGCCGGGGGTCTTGAATCTCGTGGCGCAAGTAGTCAACGAAGCTCAGGTTGACCTCGAAGGCCAGCACCTCTGCGTCGGCCGGCAGCCTGTCGAGGAGCGCGCGGGTCATTGCGCCCGTACCGGGTCCAAACTCGACCACGCGACGGCAATCGAGGGGGAGCGGCTCGACCATGGCTCGCGCCAAAAAGCGAGAACTGGGGGCGATCGCCGCCGTGGAATGGATGTCAGCCAGCGCCTGTTCGGCGAACGTCGTCAAGCTCATGCGCGTAGTTTTTCAGTCGAGAACGCCTCAGATGTTAGCACAGGCCGCGACATCCATCCCTGCCGGCAGCTATCCTTCGAGGGATGGATACGTCAGCCGATCGCGAGAAGCTCAAGTCCCTGCTGAAGAAGCACTCAGTTCATCACGGCGAGTTTACGCTCGCCTCGGGCGAGAAGAGCAACGTCTACGTCGACTGCCGCCTAACGACCTTGCGCGCCGAGGCGATGCCGTTGATTGGACGGCTGCTGCTCGAGCGTTCCGCCGAGCGCGGCTGGCGACCGACCGCGGTCGGCGGCCTGACGATGGGGGCGGACCCGGTAGCGACGGCGGTCGCGCGAGAAAGCTTGGACTCCGGAGGGTCGCCGGTAAACGCATACCTGATCCGCAAGGAAGCAAAGGGCCACGGCCGCGGCCGGTTTCTCGAAGGCCTCGAGGAGCCCAAAGGGCACGAAGCGATCGTCGTCGACGACGTCTGCACCAGCGGCGGCTCGACGCTCCAAGCGATCGAGCGATCGCGCGAGGCCGGCATCATCGTACTTGGGGCCCTCTGCGTCGTCGACCGCGAGGCAGGCGGCCGGGAGGCGATCGAGGCTCTCGGCGTGAGCTTCGAGCGGCTGTTCACGATGGACGAGCTGCTCGAGCAAAAGTGAGCTGCTCACTGCTTAGCCCGACTCGTCCACGTTCCCGTATATCAAGCGCGCACCGCGCGAAAAGCGCACGTAGGACCAGGCCCAATTGAGCAGCACACTAACGCGGTTGCGAAAGCCCACGAGGTACATGATGTGGATGAACAACCAAGCGAGCCAAGCGATCCATCCAGAGAGCTTTACACGTCCGATTTGCGCCACCGCCGAGGCGCGGCCGATCGTGGCCAACGCTCCTTTGTCGCGGTAGACGAACGGCTCGGGCGCTCTCTTTTCGATCATTCGCTGGATGTTTGCGGCGACGTGGCGACCTTGCTGCAAGGCGACAGGCGCGACGCCCGGCAGCGCCTGTTCGAGGCCGTGCTCGAAATTCGCAAGATCGCCGGCGACGAAGACCTCCGGATGAGCGGGAATCGACAAATCCGAATTCACGACGACCCGTCCGCCGCGGTCGAGGGCGGCCCCGAGAGCCTGTCCCAACCTCGACGCGCTCACGCCGGCGGCCCAGAACACATTGTGCGTCTCGACGTGCAGATCGCCGATCATCACATGGTCGGCGGCGACGTCGCTGACGCGGCGATTCTTCCAGATCCAGACGCCCAGATCGCGCAGCGAGCGTTCCGCTTTAGCGGAGAGATCCTCCGGGAAGGCACGCAAGACGCGATCGCCGCCTTCGACCAGAATCACTCGTGCGTCGCGCGGATCGATCGCGCGAAAATCGTCGATCAACACTTGCCTCGAGATCTCTCCGATCGCGCCGGCGAGCTCGACGCCGGTCGGCCCGGCGCCGACGACGACGAACGTCAACAACGCCTCGCGCCGCTTCGGGTCGGACTCGCATTCAGCGCGTTCGAAGGCAAGCAGTATGCGCTGCCGGATCGCGATCGCGTCGGCCAGGGATTTAAGCCCCGGGGCGTGCTTCTCCCACTCGTCGCGTCCAAAGTAGGACCCCTTGGCCCCGGAGGCGACCAGCAGGTAGTCGTACTCAATGTGTACGTGATCGCAAACAACGAGACGCTTTTCGAGATCGAATCCGGTGACCTCATCGAGCAGCACACGTACATTGCGCCGCCCGCTGAGCACGCCGCGGATGGGATAAGAAATATCCGCCGGAGACAGAGCGGCGGAGGCGACCTGGTAGAGCAACGGCTGGAAGAGGTGATGATTGCGGCGATCGACCACCGTGACGCATATGTCCTCGCGCGCCAGAATCTTGGCCGCGTTGAGGCCGGCAAAGCCGGCGCCGACGATGACCACGCGGGGGCCGGGTTCGGAGTGCGATAAGATGAGCGGCGCCAAAGATCATTGTCGCTTGAGAGGAGATGCCATGTTGCCGCCGCCCGGTCTGTCGATCGAGACGATGTCTAGACGTATCCGCGCCGGGGACGTAACGCCCTCCCAGTTGATCGAGAGCTGCTTGGCGCGCATCCGCGAACGCGAGCCCGAGGTCAAGGCCTGGGTGAGGATCGCCGGGGACGAGGCGCGAGCGCAGGCCGAGTTGCTTGGCCGCGAGCTCGAGACCGACGAGCCGCGCAGCGAGCTGCACGGCATCCCGGTTGGCGTCAAAGACATCTACGATACCGCCGGGCTCGCCACTGAGCTCGGCTCGCCGCTCGAGCGCGGACGAGTTCCCGCCAAGGACAGCGCGCTGGTGGCCAAGTTGCGGTCGCAAGGCGCAATCGTGATCGGCAAGACGCACACTACCGGGTACGCATACTTCGACCCTGCTCCGACCTGCAATCCGCACAATCTCGGCCACACGCCCGGCGGTTCGTCGAGCGGTTCCGCAGCGGCGGTCGCCGACGGCATGGTTCCGTTTGCGGTCGGCAGCCAAACGATGGGTTCGGTGCTGCGGCCCGCCTCCTATTGCGGCGTCGTTGGCTTTAAGCCCAGCTACGGCGCACTTTCGCTCGAGGGCGTGCAGGCCTTCGCGCCTACGTTCGACCACGCAGGATTCTTCACAACGAGCGTCAACGACATGAGTCTCGTCTGGTCGGCGCTGGGCGGCGACCGCGTCTTCGGCTCCACCTTCCCTGACAAGATCGCCGCGCCGCCGTGGCCGATCGAAGGCGAGCTCGAAGCGCCCATGCGCGAAGGATTCGCGGCCGCTATCGAGCTGCTGCGAGCCGGCGGGATCGCGGTAGAGGAGACGGCGCTGCCCGAAAGCTTCCAGGCCCTGCCGCGAGCAACGCTGGAGCTTCTTACCCGGGAAGCAGCGACGGTACACGCCGAGCGTTTCGAAGAGCACGGCGAGGCGATCGGCGCCAAGCTCGCCGAGCTCGTCGAACGCGGGCTGAGCATCGGCCCCGAGGCCTACGCCGCCGCCTCCGCTGCAATCGCGCAAGCCCGCGACGACTACGCCGCCTGGGCCGCGCGCTATCCGATCGTGCTGACGCCGGCGGCCCTAGGGCCAGCGCCTGCCGGCCTTGAATCGACCGGCGATCCCCGCGCCAACGCCCCTTGGACCTCGATCGGCGTCCCGGCGATATCAGTCCCCTTTGGCCTAGCGGAAGGAAGTCTGCCGCTTGGCGCTCAGCTCAGCGCACGGCGCGGCGACGAGGGTCTGCTGTTGGCGACGGCAAAGGCCCTCGAGCAGGCCTTTGCAAATGAACCCAGGCAGCACGCCTTCGGGTAATAGTAATCTAGACTTAGGTTCGAAACTCTGATGCGCATCCTGATCGCCGGCGGCGGCCAAAGCGCCGCGCTGATCGCCGGCCGACTCATTCGGGAAGGCAACGAGGTCATCATCGTCGACAGAGACGCTGAACGTTGCGCCCAACTCGAAGAGCTCCTCGACGCGAGAATCGTTCGCGGCAGCGCGAGCAACGTCGAGACCCTCCACAAAGCCGGCCTCGCCGAGGCGGACATGTTGATCGCCGTCACCGACTCGGACGAAACCAACATGTTGGCCTGCATGATCGCCCAAGCTGACTCCGACATCAAGGTCAAGGTCGCACGGGTGCGTTCGCACGAATTCGAGCACTGGAGGCGCATTACCAGCGAGGTCGGGCTGCGGATCGATCACATCATCCACCCCGAGACCGACGTGATGCAGCGCATCATGCGCGTTGTGCGCGTGCCGGGCGTCTCCGACATCCTCGACTTCGCCGACGGACGCGTCAAGCTCTTCGGCATGAACGTCGAACTCGAGAGCTGGTTCGCCGGCAAGACGGTGGAAGAGCTCGACGCCGCCGGCCCTCCGGCCAATTCGCTGATTGCGATGATCTTTAGGGGCCAGCAGGTGATCATCCCGCACGGCGCCCAAAAGCTGCTGCCGGGAGACCACATCTACATCGTCGCCACCGAAGACAACCTTGAGTCGGTACTGAAGTTCATGGGTGTTCCCCTGCAGAGCTCGCTCGACCGCGTGTTCATCGTGGGCGGCAAGCAAGCCGGCATCTGGGTCGCGCAAGAGCTGGAGCGCCACGGCGTCAAGGTTAAGCTGATCGAGCGCGACGCCGAGCGCTGCGCGAAGATCGCCGAGATGCTTACCGACACTATTGTCATCCACGGCGACGGTACCGACCAAGCAACGCTCGAGGAAGAGAACATCGAGGACGTGGACGCCTTCCTGGCGCTCACCAATCACGACGAGGACAACATCATCGCCTCGCTGCTCGCTCGACGCTTGGGAGCGCGCAAGGTCGTAGCGCTAATTAACCGTTTGAACTATCTGCCGATGGTCCAGCGGCTCGGGATCAACACCTCGGTCAGCCTGCGGCTCGCGACGGTTGACCGAGTCTTACAGCATGTCCGCAAGGGGAGAGTACTCTCGGTAACGACGTTTCGCGAGGAAGAGGCCGAAGCGATCGAGCTGATCGCCACGATCGGTTCTCGCTACGTTGGGAAGAAACTGCGCGACATCAAGTTCCCCCGCGGCGCCATCGTCGGCGCCATTGCTCGACCCAACGGCGAGGTGATGGTGCCCCGCGGCGGCGTGACGATCCAACCCGACGACCACGTGATCTTCTTCGCTCTCGAGAGCGTCGTGCCCGAGCTTGAATCCGCCTTTATCGCCGAGGCGAAACCGAAGATTGCATTGTGATCCACTTCCGAGCCATCGGCTATGTCCTCGGGCAACTGCTGCTGTTCTTTTCGATCACGATGTTGCTCCCGCTGCTCTACGGGATCGGCGGCGACGTGCGCGACCTAATTCCGCTAGCGATCGGATTCGTGGCGACCGGGGCTGTCGGAGCCGGACTGTTCTTTTTGATGCCGCGGCCCACACGCGAGTTCACTCAGCGCGAAGGAATGCTGCTGGTGGTCCTGATCTGGAGCTCGGTTTCGTTCTTCGGTTCGTTGCCGTTCCTCTTCTCCCCTCAGTACGGGACGTTCACCGACGCGATCTTCGAGTCGGTGTCGGGCTTCACTACCACGGGAGCGACTGTGCTGGCCGATGTCGAGTCGCTCTCTGAGCCGTTGCAGTTGTGGCGCTGCATGTCGCATTGGCTGGGCGGTATGGGCATTGTTGTCTTAGCCGTGGCGATCTTGCCCCTGGTCGGACACGGCGGCATGTATCTGTACCGCGCAGAGTTTTCGGGCGCCAAGTCCGAACGCCTCAAGCCGCGAATCACCGAGACGGCGCTCGCATTGTGGAAGCTCTACTTCGCCTTTACGGTGATTGAGTATTTAGCGCTGCGTCTAGCCGGGATGAACAACTTCGAATCGCTGTGCCACACATTCTCGACGCTGGGCACCGGCGGCTTCTCCACGCGCACGGCCAGCGTTGCCGGCTTCAACGACCCAACGATCGAATACATCATCATTGTTTTCATGTTGTTGGCGGGCATCAGCTTTATTCAGCACTACCGCTTCTGGGTCGAGCGACGGCCGGAAACGGCGCTACGCGACGTCGAGATCAAGGGCTACTTCGCTCTGGTCGCGGCCGCTACGGTGATCATCACCGGAGTGCTTCTCGCGCGCCATGGCTACGCGCTGGAACCGGCGTTTCGCAGCGCGTTGTTCCAGGTCAGCTCCATCGTCACTACGACCGGGTTCGTCACCGACAACTTCGAGGTTTGGCACCCGCTGCCGCAGTTGATGCTGCTGGCGTTGATGTTCGTCGGCGGCTGCACGGGCTCGACAGCCGGCGGACTCAAGGTCTCTCGCATTTTGCTGTTGCGCGGAGTGATCGACCGCGAGTTCAAGCGGATGGTTGAGCGGCGCGGCGTATTCGCGGTGCGGCTCGGCGGCGAGGTCGTCCCTGAAACCGCAATTCAGAGCGTGCTCAATTTGGTCTATTTGGCCTTCTTAATCAACTTCGTCTCGTGCCTGGCGCTGGCCGCCCTAGGAGTCGATGTCCTGACCTCGATCGCCGCCGTGGCAGCTTCGATGTTTAACATCGGACCAGGGCTCGGCGCCGTAGGCCCGCTGGACAACTACGGCCATCTGCCGGCGCTGGCCAAATGGGTGCTTTCGGGCTGCATGATCGCGGGTAGGCTGGAGTTTTACACTGTTCTAGTGATTCTTACGCCAGCATTCTGGCGCAAGTGAGATTGCTCATGGCCGAGGAAGCGCCTCAACGAACGCTGCAACAAGAGATCGTCTCTTGGGTGCTCGGCGTTCTCCTGCTCTATTTCACGTACCGCATCGTCAGTCCGTTTCTGACCCCTCTGGTTTGGGGCGTGATTCTCTCGATCTTCTTCTTTCCCTTTCACCGCCGCGTACGGGAGACAGTTGGCCGCCCTACGGTAGCAGCACTGCTCTCCACGCTCATCGTTGGCACGGTACTCATCGTCCCAGTGATCTGGATTGTGCCGGCGTTCGTATCCGAGGCGGCGCAGGCGATTCAGCGTTTACCGTCGCAACAGGTTCTCGCTACGGTGCAGGGCTGGATGGACGCCTTGTCGACCCGCGTTCCCGCCGAGCTCGATCTAGACAGCATTGTCTCCGACGCTCTGCGCGCCCTGAGAGGCGTCGCCGCACAACAGACGGCGCGAGTGGCCGGCAATGCGGCGGCGTTTCTGTTCGAGCTCGTCGTCGCGCTAATGACGATGTTTTATCTCTTCCGCGAAGGCCCGCGGGTGGGACAACTACTCGTCGACGTCTCGCCGTTGGCGGGACCCCACCGCGAGACCATGATCCATCAAGCCGTTTCGATGATCTCGGTGACGGTCTCGAGCGTGCTGGTCGTAGCGGTTGCCCAGGGGGTCTCGGGCGGGCTGGTCTTTTGGGCGCTGGACTTGCGATCACCGGTGTTTTGGGGGGTCGTTGTCGCAATTCTGGCGATCGTTCCACTGGTCGGAGCGTGGGTGGTTTGGATTCCGGCGGGGATCGGTCTGATCCTAAACGGCGAGACCGGTAAGGGGATGCTCCTCTTTTTCTTAGGAGCCGTGATCATCAGCGGCGTCGACAACGTGGTGCGGCCGCTCGTAATCGCTGGGCGCTCCGAGCTCAACGCGCTGCTCGTGCTGGTGAGCCTCTTTGGCGGCATCGCGACGTTCGGCTTCGTCGGCATCGTGCTCGGGCCAGTGATCATCGCTGCCGCCATCGGTCTGTTGGTGGGCTATCGCGAGGGCCTGCGTGAGTCGGACGCCGAAGCGCAGCCGACAGACGCTGCCGCGAGCGCGAGCGGATAGGAAGGAGTCCGGAAGCACCCCTCAGGCACATACTCACCCGGTCCTGCACACTGCTAGCGCTAAAGAAACCGGTAATTATCTTCTCTGCTCATTGTCCGACGCGGCGTCCGCGCGTAGCATGGAGACAGTCGTCCATCCTCCTTAAGCGATCGCGCACAAGCCGTGAGACCTCTGTTGCTCCTGGCTTTCGCGTGCTGGTCTTTAGCCGCGCAAGACCCGGATCCCGCCCGCGATCCTCTCAACCAAGCCCTTGCCGCCCTCCGTGAGGGAAACGAGTCCCGCGCCGTAGCCCTGCTTGAACAGGCGCGCACCCTCTCGCCGGAGAAGGCCTCGCTCCACAAACAGCTCGGCTACCTCTACCTAAAGGCCGGCCAGACGGAGCAAGCCGTGGAAGCCTTCGAGCGGGTCATCGCGCTCGATCCTTCCGACCCGGCGGCGACGCTGCAGCTGGCCTATTTGTTCCGCGCCCAAGATCGCTTCGACCGTGCCGCGGCGCTTTTTCGACAGGCTCTTGCTCTCGATCCCTCGCGCGGGGACGTCGGCAAGGAGCTCGCCTACCTGTTGCTGAGGATGGGTGAGACCGAGCCCGCGCGCGAGCTCTTCGCGCAACTCGTCGAAGCATCGCCCCGCGACCATGCGTCGGGGCTTGAACTGGCCTTTCTCGACTACGAGACCGGACGCCGGAGCCAAGCGCTGCGGCGTTTCCGTTCACTTGAGCAGAGCGACGATCGCGACGTCGCCGCTAAGGCTGGAGAGACGGCCGCACGGCTCACAGCCGAGCTCAATGAAGCCGTCGAACGCTGGGAGCGGGCGGTAGAGCGCGATCCGGACAACCGCTCCGCACGGCTTGAGATTGCGCGGCTCTACGAGCGTCGCCTTGAGCCCGCCGACGCTGCGGAGCAGTTCTTGGCGGCATGGCATTCGGTCGAAGGCGCCAATCGTGAAGAGATTCTGCTTTCGCTGGCCGGCGCACGCGCTGAAGCCGGGGACCCGAGCGGGGCCGTCGGCGCCTGGTTGCTTGCGTCACGCTCGGCCGAGACTCGTATCGCCGAGATAGCTCGCGAGAAGCTGCCGAACCGCTTCCCTTTCGCCTCGGAGTTTCGCGCCGCGCTCGCCCTTGCCCCTGACGATCACGGGCTACGGCTTGAGCTCGCCTATCTTCTGCTCGAGGTGGGAATGCGCGAGGAGGCGATCGTCGAGTTCGAAACGATCGTCCGCGCCGATCCCGGCAACTTCCAGGCGGCGGCTCAACTCGCCTACCTCTATCTCGAACAAGCTCGCGCGCTTGACGCTGTGACGCTGCTTGAAGCGGTGCGCCCCAATGCGGACGCGAAAATTCTGGCTTCGGTCGGCGTGGCGGTTACCGAAGCGCGCGAAGCAGCAGCACGGCAGCATCGCACACTAGGCGAAAAGAGCCTGCAGTTGAGCTATCTCGGCGATGCTCGGCGCGAGCTCTCCCGAGCCTGGGATCTCGACCCGAGCGACTACGCCTCGGCGCTGAAGCTCGGCGTCGTTTACAACTTGATGAACGAGGATCGCGAGGCGCTGCGTTGGTTCGAGCGAGCCGCCTCCAGCCCTGACCCACGCATCGCCGAGCAGGCCGATCGCTCTTACCGCAATCTCGCTCCGCAGTTCCGCCGCTTCACGGGCGTCGTGTGGCTCTTTCCGTTCTTCTCGAGCCGCTTCAACACCGCCTTCGGCTACGCCCAGGTCAAGGGCGAGCTACGGCTCGACAAAGTACCGATACGACCCTACGTCTCGCTGCGCCTCGCCGGCGACGTACGCGGCTCGACCGGCGGCACCGCTCCGCAGTATCTCTCCGAAGGTTCGCTGATCCCGGCCTTGGGGCTGCGTGCGCCGCTCAAGCGCGGCCTTACTCTCTGGGGCGAGGCGGGCGCGTCGGTCGCCTACGCCAGCAAGCTTGCACCCGGGCAGGCGCGAGCGCGCGGCGACTTTCGCGGCGGACTCAACTTCTTCAGGTCAGGCGGGGCCTCTCTCGGAGGCGACGAGCCAGGCCGCTTCTGGGAAACGAACCTCGACGCAGTTTACATCAGCCGTTTCGACGACAACGTGATCGGCTACTGGCAGTTTCGTCCCGGCTATCGCCTCAAGAACCTAGGTTGGCTCAAGTCGCAAGTCTACATGAACCTCAACCTGACGGCCGACATCAAGCATCAGCCGTGGGCGAGCTACGCCGAAATCGGTCCTGGTTTTCGCTTTCTCATGCCAAGCGCCAAACCTCTGATGAGCTTTTTCGTTGATCTCGTCCGCGGCGTCCATCTGACGAACCGCAACAATCCGCGTCGTCCAAACTATTGGGACATGCGCGCCGGGATCTGGTACTCGTTTGGGTTCTAGCGTGCACCTCGGACACGCCGTACGGTTCTCTCGTATGTCGAATGGCTGGGAGCCACTAGCGAGAATGAGCAGTGCGATGCCGGGCGAGGTTCGGTTCCGTCGAAAACCTGCTTCGTCGACTCTCTCGTTCGGCGTCGGGCCGGCAGGAGACGGACCCGCGGGTGATCGCCCGCAGCTGCGTATGGTTCCTGGCCGGTTCTATTCGCTTGGGTGGGTCGTCGTGCGCATCGCGTCGCTTCTGCTTCTCGTCGTCACGGCGATCAATGCCGGTCCGCTCCCCGATCTGCGCGTACAGGTGGAAAACCCGGCTTTGTGGCAGGAGTTGCTAGGCAGCGTCGGGATCGAGGCGACGCGCGATCCGGCGCCGTTTCGTATCCTCGTCGGCGCCTCGGAGCGAGCACGGGCCGTTGGCGTTGTCGCAACCGAGGCGCGGGTGCGCGTCGCCTCCATCGTCGACGAGCGCAACCCGCAGCTCAAGATCTTCTGGGAGCAGCCTCGAGAACTTCCGGTCTTCGCGTTGCCCATAGACGCGCGCGTCTTCGCCCGAGAAAAACATACGAACGCTCCACTCTCCGCGGGAATCGAAACCCCCGCCGGCCAAGCCCTGTGGCTCGCCATTGAGCCCGGCGAGCGCGGCTATCAGCGCTTCCCTTACATTGTTCATGCGCTCGTCGATCTCGGTCTACGGTTGCCGCTACGGGGCTCGCGGACCTGGGTTTTCTTTGATTCGTCCTACCGGCTACGCGCCGACCCAAGCTACCTGGCGCGGCGCTGGCGTCAAGCGGGCGTCGCCGGCGTCCACGTCGCCGCCTGGCATTTCTACGATCGTGACCCGCAACGCGAGAGGTATCTTGAAGCGTTGATCGCCGCCTGCCGACGCGAAGCGGTGCTAGTTTATGCCTGGCTCGAACTGCCGCATGTGAGCGAAGGCTTCTGGCGCGCGCGTCCCGACTGCCGTGAGAAGACCGCTCGCGGCGCCGACGCCGAACTCGACTGGCGCAAGCTGATTAATCTCGCCGAGCCCACTTGCGCCGAGGCTGTCGAGAAGGGAGTACGTCGCTTGCTCGAACGCTTCGACTGGGACGGCGTGAACCTAGCCGAGCTCTATTTCGAATCGTTGCACGGACCCTCGAACGCCGCCAGGCTGACGCCGATGAACGCCTGGGTGCGAGCCCATGCGAAAAAGGAGCTCGGCTTCGACCCGGCGGAGTTGTTCGACGAATCCTCGCCGCTCGCCTGGGCTCGCAGCCCCGACCCCTGGGTTCGCTTCGCTGACTACCGCGCCCGCCTGGCGCTCGATCTGCAATTGCAATGGCTCGACCTACTGCGCGAGACACTGCCCGAAGCCGATCTGGTCGTTACCCAGATTGACGACCGCTTCGACAAGAACATGCGCGAGTATCTCGGCGCAGATACGGCGGCGCTGTTGCCCTTCGCCGCCAAATACGACTTCACGCTGCTCATCGAGGACCCAGCCACACTCTGGTCGCACGGCCCGGAGCGCTATCCCGAGATCGCCCGACGCTACCAGCCGCTCACGAACGACGACGCCCGATTGGCGATCGACATCAACATCGTCGAGCGCTATCAACAGACCTACCCAACACGGAAACAAGTCGGCGGCGAGCTTTTTCAGCTTGCTTCTCTCGCCTCGGGAGCATTCGAAAGGCTCGCGCTCTACTTCGAAAGCTCGATCGGCCGCTCGGACTGGGATCTATTGCCGGCCGCCGCAACGGCTGCCGTTGGGCTGCGAGCCGTCGGCTCGGGGCTCGAAGCGGAGAGCTCACGCTGGTTTGGCGTCAACTGGCGGGGGCCGGCTGTGGTGGACGGCCAAGTCTGGCGACTGCGCGATGCGCACACGCTCTGGCTGCCGCCTGGAAGGCATCGCATCGAGCCGAGCGGGGCGGATGTCGTCGGCCGGGTGCTCTACCTCAATGCCGAAATAGAAGCGGTGCAGAGCGATGCGACGTCGGTCGCGATGCGTTATCGCTCGCGGTCGCGAACGATGGCGCTGCTCGATCGCCCGCCGCGCTCGATCGAACTCGACGGCTCGAACGGCAGCCTTGTCGCCCAGCGCGCCGGACCACACTGGACGATCGCGTTGCCGCGCGGCTCGCATATGTTCACGGCGCGTTTTTGAGCTTTGCTACGATACCATCACGATGGCCGAAATCGAGGCCCCAAAGATTCCCGATCGCTTGTTTTTTCGGATCGGGGACGTCGCCGAGCTTACCGGCGTGGAGCCGTACGTGCTTCGCTTCTGGGAAGGGGAGTTCTCCGCCCTGACGCCCAAGAAGGGTTCAAACGGCCAGCGTCAGTATCGCCGCAAGGATGTCGAGACGGTGCTCGAGATCAAGCGCCTGCTCTACGACGAGGGCTTCACCATACCCGGAGCGCGCAAGGCCTTGCGGGAACGCTCGCGCAAGAAGCGCCGCGCGCCCAAGCGGCAGAAGCAGGCCGGCTTGTTCGGCGACGACGCCGGGGCTAAGAGCGAGACCAAGAGCGAGGCGGTCTCGGAGATCAAACGCGAGCTGCAAGATATTCTGAAACTGCTCAAGTAGCTGACCGCTGGAATCCTGTAGTGGCGGTCCCCTCTCTGTTCCGGCCGAGGGGCGGGCGCGGGGACTCGCCCCTACCCGACGCCACGTATTGCGAGCGAGCATTCGCCTCCGCCGCGACTCCGTGATAAGCCAGGCTATCCTGGTTGTTTCATGACCCGTATCCTAGTCAGCAACGACGACGGCATCTCAGCGCCCGGACTGATAGCGCTCGAGGCGTCGATGCTTCAGGTCGGCGAAGTCTACACCGTTGCGCCCCAGGCAGAGCAAAGCGCCGCAAGCCGCCACATCACCCTGCGCAAGCCGTTCAGCTATCGCAAGGCGGGCGAACGCCGTTGGGCCGTCGACGGCACGCCGGCCGATTGCGCCATGATGGCGCTCACGCTGTTGCTCGACTTCCGCCCCGACCTCGTCGTCTCGGGAATCAACAACGGTCCGAACCTCGGCGAGAACGTCTACTACTCGGGCACCGTCGCCGTTGCTGCCGAAGGCGCCAAATACGGCATTCCGTCGATCGCCTTCTCGGTCGATCAGCGAGAGAACATTGACTATCTGCCTACCGCCGAGCTTGCCGCCAAGATCGCGCGGCGGGTGCTCGACGCCGGTCTCGAGCCGGGCGTCGCATTGAATGTGAACGTCCCGCACCCGTCCTACCGTGGGTTGAAGATTACCCATCAGTGCTCCAAGATCTCGCGCAACGTGATGATTGAGACGCGCGACCCCTACGGCCGCGAGTACTATTGGATGGACGAAAAGATCCCGCTGGAAGATGCCGATGAAGGCAGCGACTACGCGGCCATTCGAGAGGGCTACATCTCGATCACACCGCTGCGCTTCGATCACACTGCGAAAGATCTGATTGAGCCCCTGCGCGCGCTCGAGGCAATCTAAATAGCTTGCGGCCGCGCTTTCGATGGCCCGAAGCCGACAGGAAAGTTCGACTAGAGCCCCGCTCCTTCGTCCTTGATCGGTTCGAAGTTCGACCATTCGAGCGACATGCGGCGGTTGAGCGAGCTGAACAGCATTCGCCCGTCCATGCGCAACTGCATCCGGTCGGGATGCCAAGCGCCGACGGCCAAACGGCGCATCTCCAGCCGGCCTTCCAGCCTTGTTATCGACGCGACTAGCCCGCCCCACACTCGCACCGGCTCCAGCAGCGAGAACTCGATGCGCGACAGACCAAAGTCGTCGGCGTCGATCCAGAGTCGCCCGAAGGCCTTGTTGAGCGCGCGGTCGATACGGCGGCGAATGGGCAGGTTCCCGCTTTTGGGCCGAAATTCGAGCACGTAGGAGAGGCGACCTTCCACCTGCTCCCGGCCCACCAGCTTCGCCGTATAGCGGTCGATCAAGCTTCGCGTGAAGGCAAAACCTCGCGACGCGCTCTGCTTGAACTTCGGGTCGCCGTTGACCTCCCGGCGGATTCGACTGCGAACCTTATCCTCAGCGACGGCGTCCTTCTGAGTCGCCTTGCGGCCCAAAGTCTCGACCAGCTCATAGTACGCCTCCCCGTCGCGCGGGTAGACACGGTAGACATGTCGCTCTGTCTTCTCAACTTTGTTCTTGCCGTCGAGCTTCTCGGTCACATTGACGTGACGGAAGCGATAGTGAATCTCAGCGGGATGTTCGCGAGCGCGGCGATCGGTCTCGACGGCGCGGTCGATTATTTCGGCGACGCTCGGGGCCTCTGGAGCGGGTTCGATCCCCTGAGCCGTCGCGTTAACGGCAATGCAGACCGCCGCGAGGAGCGGGATAGCCGCCGTTCGTATACGCCGCAAGCTCAAGTCAGTCTTCCCCGCACGCTGGTAGGTTCGGCTCGCGAGCCGGCCGCGTTACGCTTCGCGCGGTGGAATCCTTGATCGCCGGTTTGCAAGAATAGGCGCCATGGGACAGGAGATCCAATTAGTCGCCAACGGCGATCTGCGCCTGTCGGCTAACCGCATGTGCTGGCCGGCCCAAGAAAACGCGGAACGGAAGTTGATCGCGGCCGTCGAGAACGAGGGGCACAGCGTCAAGCGCGTACACGGCTACGACGCGACCAAGCAGCACGGCTTCATAGACAGCCAGAAGCGCGGGCTCGAAGTCTTTCGCGACGTAGATCCGAAGAAACCGCTCATCGTCTGCGAAGCGGTCTGGCAATACAGCCAGCACATCCTGGCGGGACTGTGGAGCCACCAGGCCCCAATCTTGACCGTAGCCAACTGGAGCGGCCAGTGGCCTGGGCTGGTGGGGATGCTCAACCTCAACGGCTCTATGACGAAGGCCGGGATCCCTTATTCCACGCTCTGGTCCGACGACTTCAGCGACGAGTTTTTTCTCTCCAAGCTGCGCACCTGGTTTGAGAAGGGCGTGGTGAAGCACCCGCAACTGCATATCAAGCCTGCTCAAGACATCCCCGTGCCTCACGGCATCGCTCCGATCGCCTCCGAGGTCGCCCAGGAGCTGCGCCGCGACAAGGCGATCTTGGGCGTTTTCGACGAAGGTTGTATGGGAATGTACAACGCCATCATTCCCGACGAGCTGTTGGCGCCGTTGGGCGTCTTCAAGGAGCGCTTGAGTCAGTCGGCGCTCTATGCGGCGATGCTCGAGGTTACCAACGCCGAGGCTCAGTCGGTGCGCGACTGGCTCGACGCCAAGGGCGTTCAGTTTCGCATCGGGTCCGACGAGGCGACCGAGCTTACTGACGCCCAGGTCTTCGAGCAGTGCAAAATGTACGTTGGCGCGCTGCGCATCGCCGACGAGATGGGCTGCGCCGTAATCGGCATCCAGTACCAGCAGGGCCTCAAGGATATCTGTTCCGCCTCGGACCTCGTCGAAGGTCTGCTCAACAACGTCGAGCGTCCTCCGGCTCGCTCCGCCGACGGCGCGCGCGAGCTGTTTGAGGGCGAGGCGCTGCCGCACTTCAACGAGGTCGACGAATGCTCGGGCCTTGACGCGCTGATTACCAACCGGCTCTGGACCAAGCTCGGTTGGGAGCCGGAGACGACTTTGCACGATATCCGCTATGGCGAGCCCTTCACCGTCGACGGCGAAGAGCGGTTCGTTTGGGTATTTGAGATCTCGGGCGCCGTTCCGCCGAATCACCTGATCGGCGGCTATGCGGGCGCAGTCAGCTTGCGCCAGCCTCCGATGTATTTTCCGCGCGGCGGCGGCACGATCACGGGCGTCTCAAAACCCGGCTGGATCGTTTGGAGCCGAATCTACATCGAAGACGCCAAGCTCAAGGCCGATCTGGGAGTAGCCGAGGTCGTCGAGCTACCGCGGGAAGAGACCGAGCGCCGTTGGCAAATCACGACGCCGCAATGGCCTATCATGCACGCAGTGACGCCCGGTATCGACCGCGACAAGATGATGGGGCGGCACAAGTCAAACCACATCCAAGTCGTCTACGCGCCCAATAAATCGAGCCTGACCAAGGGACTCGGCGCGAAGCTTCACGCTTTTCGCCAGCTCGGCATCGAGGTTTTCGTCTGCGGCCAGGGCCACGACTTGGCGTGACGCCGGCAACCGACTTGAATGGCTAAGAGTCGGCGCGCATGATCGGAGTCTACATCTCGTTTCCCTTTTGCGCTCAGAAGTGCAGCTACTGCAACTTCGCGTCCGGCGTGTTCTCGCGCGAGCTGCGTAAACGCTACACCCGGGCGCTAAAGAAGGAGCTGCTCGCCGCCAAGTATCCTTCGGCGCCCGAGACGCTGTATATCGGCGGCGGCACGCCCAGCCTCCTCGAGCCCGAGGAGCTTGAGACAATATTGAGCGCTCTGCCGCAACGCGAATGGCGAGAGGCGACGATGGAGGCCGCTCCGGGGACGCTGACTCCCGAACGCGTCCGTGGATGGAAGCGATTAGGGATCAACCGCGTGAGCCTTGGCGTGCAGTCGTTCGTCCCCGAGGTCGCCCGCGCTGCGGGACGGCGGCACACGCCCGAGGTGGTCTGCGAAGAGATTGGGCTGCTGCGCGCCGAAGGGATCGTTCGCTTTAACGTGGATCTGATCGCCGGTCTCGCTCGACAGAGCGAAGCGAGCTGGCGCGAGGATTTCACCTGGGCGGAGAGGGTCGAGGCGAAGCACGTCTCGGTGTACATGCTCGAGGTGGACGACGAAAGCCGCTTGGGCGCGGAGCTACGCGAAGGCGGCTCGCGCTACGGAGCCGAAACCGTTCCCGACGACGACCGTATCGCTTCGTTCTACGAAGAGGCGGTCGAGACGCTCCGGGCGCACGGCGTCGAGCGTTATGAGATTTCAAACTTCGCCGCGCCCGGTGAAGAGTCGGCGCACAACCTGAAATACTGGAGCCTGCGGCCGTACTTGGGATTCGGCGCGGACGCGCATTCTTTCGACGGACGCCGCCGCTGGGGTAATGTCTCTTCTCCCGCCGAGTACGCGGATCGTATCGAAGCGGGCCAGAGCATTCGCGTGGACGAAGAGACAGTCGAGGGGGCCCGCAAGCTTGAAGACTTCTTGCTGACAGGGCTGCGGCGACGTGAAGGCTTGTTACTCTCGGCGGCACGACGCGCTGCCCTAGCCGAACCGTTGGCTCGGCTAGGGCAACGCGGCTGGCTGCGTGTCTCGGCGGCGGGACGTGTGCGGCTGACCGACGACGGCATACTGTTTTCGAACGAAGTCTTTGGAGAATTGACGGCATGACGGTCGACCTACGCAGCGATACGGTGACGCGCCCAAGCATGGCCATGCGGCAGGCAATGTTCGACGCCGAGGTCGGCGACGACGTGCTGAGCGAAGACCCGACCGTTCGCCGGCTTGAGCAGCGTGCCGCCGAGCTCACCGGCAAAGAAGCGGCGGTGTTCGTCGCCTCCGGCACGATGGGCAACCAAGCCGCCATGCAGGCACACCTCGAGCCCGGCCAGGAAGTGATCTGCGACGAGAACTCTCATATCGTGCTGTATGAGTTCGGCGGCGTCTCGCGTTTCGTCGGCGCGCTGGTGCGCTCGGTTCCAACCGCGGCCGGAATCCTGAGCTGGGACGACATTGCGGCCCGGCTGCGCGGGCCAAGCGACCACTACCGCGGCACGGGCCTGATCGCCGTCGAAAACACGCACAACATGGCCGGAGGACGAGTCTATCCCCTCGATCGGCTGCAAGAGATCGGCTCCCGCGCGAAGGAGGCCGGCGTCAAGGTCCACATGGATGGAGCGAGGGTGTTCAGCGCCGCGGCGGCTCTCGAGGTGCCGGTAGCGGAGGTCGTCGCGCCGGTTGATTCCGTGACGTTCTGCCTCTCAAAGAATCTGGGAGCGCCGGTGGGATCGGTCGTCGCGGGCGCCGCGGATTTCATCGAGCGCGCGCGGCTGGCGCGTAAGGCGCTGGGCGGCGGCATGCGTCAGGTCGGCGTGATCGCGGCGACCGGGCTGGTAGCGATCGAGGAGACGCCGCCGCTGCTGGCGCGCGATCACGCCAACGCCAAGTTCTTGGCGCAAGAGCTGGCGGCGATCGACCGTATCGAAATCGCCCCAGACGATGTCGAGACGAATATTTTGTTCTTTAGAGTGAGCAAGCCGGATTGGAGCGCGGAGCGGTTGCGCGCGGCGTTGCGCGAGGATGGCGTTCTCGTCAGCGGTCTCTACGGCCGAATTCGCATGGTCACCCATCGCGATGTAGATCGCAAAGGTTGCGAGAGTGCAATTGCGGCGGTAAAGCGGGCGCTTGGTTGAGTCGATCTCGCCCTAGGCCGCCCGCAACCGTTCCAACAACGCAATCGCCCCCAGGATATCCGCCCGTTGCTCGTCGCCGACGATCTCTCGCTCGATCGTCAGGGAGCCCATGTAGCCGATCTCCTTGAGCTTCGCGACGTAGCGATCCATGCCCACATCGCCCTCGCCGAGCGGCGTCTCTTTGCCCCACTCGCCTTCGGACTCGGGCCTGGCGCCGTCTTTGCAATGGACGCTGATCACGCGCTCCTTCACCAGCTCGAGCGCATCAAGCGGCTCGCCTGAGCCGTAGAGGATCATGTTGGCCGGGTCGAAGTTGATGCCGAGATTCTCCCGGTCGACATCCTTCAGAAACTGCAGCAACGCCGCCGCCGATTCCTGTCCGGTCTCGAGTGCGAACGTCATGCCGTGCGCGGCGCAGCGGTCGCAAACGCGGCGCACGAGATCGCGAACCTTGGCGTAGTCTTCGTCGGACGGGTCGGGCACGTGGCCGACGTGCAGCGCGAAGCTCGGGACGCCCAACGCGGCCCCGAAATCGATGACCGCGCCGGCACGCTGCTCACGTTCGACCCGCGTAGCCAGCGGCACGAAACCGACCGTCTCACGGCTGATCGGAATGCTCTCGTAGCTCTCGCCGCTGAAGCCGGCAAAGACGGTGACGACCGAGATCTCATGACGCTCAAGCGCCTCACGCCACGCCGCCGCTGTCGCCTCGCTCAGCTCCGCCGCGCCGTGCACGGCAAGCTGGCCGCAACGCACGCCGAGGGCGCGCACCGAGGCGCAAATCTCGTCGGGAGACGCCTCCACGCCCAGCTCGCCGCCGGTCCAGAAGATCACGCCGACTTCAAGCGGTTCAGGTTTTCGCATGACTACTCCTACTCTCGCGGGGACATTGTAAGCTCAGGCCCGTGGCGCTCGATCATGTCGAGCACCAAGCGCGCCCGGCGGATGCGTTCGAGCGACAGCGCCAGAGCGGTCGACTCGATGTGCGTGCCGGAGGGATAGATGTCAGGCGAGTTGCGCAGACCGAGCTTGACGTACAAGGGCGCTCCGACGCGAATCAGCTCCGGCGTCTCGTAGTGCCGAATGAAGCCGCCGATATTGTCCGGCGCCTCGACGTAGAAGTCGATCGGGGCGTCAATCGCCTGCCGGATCGCGGCCAGCTGAGACAACGAGAGATCCGAGGGAACGTTGATCGTCGTCGCGCCCAGATCCTCGAGTACGCGCGCCGAAGCGGGGTTCATCGGCGCCATCATCACCGAGGTCTTGATGATCAGATTCTCCGGAACCTCGCCCACTTTCTTCATCCGGTCGAGGACAGCGATCATTCCGATGTCTGAGACGAGCACGCTCGTCACGCCGAGCTTCACCGCGCGCTTGACGTCTTCCATCGCGTAGACGAGCTGATCGGCGCCGCGCAGACCAAGGCCCAAGGTCTTGCCTGCCGGGGAGTAGGCTTGCGCGCCGATGTCGAACGTTGCGCGGGGTCCGACGAACAGATTGACCTCGATCTTTTCGCGCCGGCCGATCGCCGCCATCTCGCGAATCTCGTCGTCGCTGAGCAGCATGATGCCGCTGCCTTGGCTGACGCGGTGAACCGGAACGTTGCGCTTTTTTGCTTCTTCGAGCAAGGCGGCGAAGGCGACCGGACCCTCCGTGCTGGGGATCTCGATTCGATACTGGCCACCGTCGGGGAATCGCTTGGCCGAGGCCGGCGCCTCGCCGGGGTCCGCGCCCGGCCAGCCGTTCTGTTGGAGGAATTCTCGACTGTGCTTCATTGCGTAATTCGCAACCCTTCCCGGTCGATCTCCGGAAACACGGCCTCGGAGTCGTGACCGGCCTTCGAAAACTCTGCCCGAACCAGGTCGACAACCTGTTCTCTACTGCTCTCGAAGAAGACGAGCATCGACGGCCCGGCTCCGCTCAGGGCGCATCCGAGCAGACCGGGCGCACGCAGCTTGAGAATCGCCTCCATTCCTGGAACCTGCTCCAAACGATAGGGCTGATGCAACCGGTCAAAGAGCGCTTCGGGAAACGCATCGCGCGTCCCGGTGGCAAGCGCTCCAACAAGCAACGCCGCACGCTGCAGGTTGAAGATCGTGTCTTCCTTCGAATAGCAGTCGGGCAGAACGGTACGCATGCCGTTGGTCGAAAGCTCGAAATTGGGACAGACGACCGCGATGGAAAAGCTCTCGGGGACCTCGATTCGCACCGCGCGCGTGACGCCGTCGGAGCCGATCGCGGCGACGACGAACGAGCCGAGCACGGCGGCAGCGACGTTGTCGGGATGTCCTTCGATCCGCGCGGCTTCGTCGAGGATACGATGCACGTCCCAGTCGAGGCCGAGCGAGTGCTCAGCGATAACTACCCCGGCGGTGAGTGCGGCGGCACTCGAGCCCAGACCCTTTCCAATGGGAATGTCGTTGTCGATCTCGAGCTCGACCGGCGGTAGTTCGCGTTTTTGCGACCGGGCGACGCTCAGCGCCGTCTGCCATATCATGTTCGAATCGTCGAGTGGAATCGACGCCGAGTCGCGCCCTGAGGCCCGAATTCGCAGGCTCTCGGCGGGGCGGAAACGACACTCGAGGAAGATCTGAAGCGCGAGGCCCAGCGTGTCGAATCCCGGTCCCAAATTAGCGCTCGAAGCCGGGACGCGCACCGTTGTAAAGCCGGACATTAGTGGAAATCCGATTTTAGCAGCCTAGTGCTGCCTATCGTTTCACGGCGCTAGCGGGCTGCTGTTGCGTCGCGCAGTGCAACGTACCGAAACCCCACACGAGATCGACAGAGTGAACGCCGACGACTTCACGGCCGGGGAAAGCGTCTTCGAGAATCCGCAGCGCGACCCGGTCGTTGGGGTCATTGAATGTCGGCGCGAGGACGAGGCCGTTGGCGACATAGAAGTTCGCGTAGCTCGCCGGCAAGCGCTCGCCGCGAAAGTAGAGCGGCCGAGGCATCGGCAGCTCGACGAGCTCCAGCCCGCCGCGATCGCGCAGACGTTTGAGGTTCGCACGCAGCGGGGCGTAGTTCTCGTCGCGGCGATTGCTTTCGACCACTGTCGCGACCACGCCCGGAGCGACGAAGCGCGCCAGATCGTCGATGTGACCGTGGGTGTCGTCACCGACGATCCCCGAGGCCAGCCAGATCACCTCGCCTGCGCCGAGATGCTCGGCGAAGACAGCCTCATAGTCTTCGCGGCTGAAGCCGGGGTTGCGTTGTTGAGTTCCGCTCAGCAGGCACTCCTCGGTGACGAGCAGCCTGCCCTTGCCGTCGCTCTCGATAGCGCCGCCTTCGAGCACCACTCGACGCCCGTTGCGAGTCGGTTCGTGCACAGGCGTTCCGGCGCAGCCAGCGATCCGGCCGGCGACATGAACGTCGCGGCGCCAGTTGCGGTACCTGGCCCAGGCGTTGAATCGCCAGCAGACTGCTTCCGCCTTCTTGCCGCGAAGCACGAACGTCGGCCCAGAATCGCGAACCCAGGATCGATCGGTTGGCTGGAGAATCAGCTTCACGCGGTCCATGTCCACGCCGCCGTCGAGAAGCATGCGCTCAACCCGAGCCTTCCATCGTTCGTCGTGAACCAGGATGCGAACCGGCTCGGCGCGCTGCAGCAGGCGCACGATCTCGACGTAGACCCAGTGGATCGCAGCGAGCTTTGCGGGCCAGTCGCGAGCGTTGTGGGGCCATGCTAGCCACGTCGCGGCGTGCGGCTCCCATTCGGCCGGCATACGCGGCGAAGTCATCGCGTCCCTGCTTGGGCGGAAAGAAGGTTTCCTAGCGGCAGACGCCTTCTCCCGAGTCGGTGAACTGTTCGCCGGCGATCGGATGAAACTCCCATTCGTAGCTGTCGGGAAGCAGTCGAAAACTAATCACGCCGTACGCCTCGCGAGAAAGCACCTCGCTGTTCGCGCTAGCCCTCCCCACCCGGCGCAGCTCACGTCCGCCGGTGCCGACGACAAACTGTCGCACACCGTGCTCGGAGTCCGCCTTGCCTTCGGGATCCTGCGGAGCGAAGCGTTCGTAGTTGTGGTCGTGACCGGAGACGAACGCCTCCGCGCCGTTCTGATGGAGAAGCCGAAACAGCGGCCGGACCGCTTTTTCGCCGCCATGCTTACCCGAGCTAAACATGGGGTGGTGCGAGTAGGCCAACACGCATCGCTTGTCGTTCTGCTCGAGATCGCTGAGCAGCCACTCGTACTGCGGAGAACCTTCGTCGCAGCCGCCGACCTTCTTGCAAACGGTGTTGAGCACGACGATGTGCCAGTCGCCGAGCTCGTAGCTGTAGTAGCCCTGCTTCGGATCGCCGGCGCGGTCGCCGAAATAGGCGTAGTAGGGAGCTGCGTCGCGCGTCTTGTACTCGTGGTTTCCGACGGCGGGGCGGGTGCGTTCCTTGTGGCGGCCCCAGGTCGGATCGTAACAATCGGAAAACTCTTCAGTACGGCCGCGCTTGTAGGCAGTGTCGCCGGCCGTAAAGACGACCGCTTCCTCACCGTTCAGATTCTCGAAGAAACGGTCCAGGAGGCGGGCCGTCGCCTCGGCATTGCGCATGTACTTATCGCCGCACTTCGCGATGTCGCCCGCACCGACGAGATAGGCCTCGGCGGCCTGGGCAGGAAGCGGCGAAACGAAGAGGCCGGACGCTACAGCAAAAGCTATCCCGGCGAAGCGGGCGGTCGGGCTCGACCCTCCAAAGACAGCGAAAGCTCGCATGTGCTCCTCCTCCCAATATTCTCCATCATCCGCGGTTCGTGTAGTCTGTAGGGCATGCGGAGAATCGCGCTACTGCTGATCGCCCTGACGCTGCCTGCCAGCGCCCAGTGGGTCGATCTTCTAACCCCCAATTTGGCGGGCTGGGAGATTCTCGGCGACGGAGTCTGGCGAATGCGCTCCGACGGCGTGCTGACCGCACACCGCCTCCCCGACCTCAAGAAGCTCTCGCTCGCCACGACCAAGATCGACCAGGAGGCCTTTCACGGCTGGGAGTCGATGCAGAGCTGGCTGTACACGAAGAAGGAGTACGACGAGTTCGATCTTTCCCTCGAATACTGGGTGCGCTCGCCGGGCAACAGCGGGATCTCCATTCGCGACCAAACCCAAGCCGCCGCCGCGCTGACGCAACCGCCTGATTTTAGCCGCACGCCTTCCAAGGTCGGCTACGAGATCCAGATCAACTCCGAGTGGCCCGATCCGCATCCCAGCGGCTCGATCTACGGGCTAGCCGACGCGCCCGAGGGCGTCCACCGCGTCGGCGAATGGAATCACATGCTGATCTCCTCCCGCGGCGACAGCATCGAGGTGCGCCTCAACGGCCTGCTCGTCGCCGAGCATCCGGGCGACCCAAAACGACCCAAACGCGGCCCTATCGGGCTACAGCTTCATGATCAGTTCAGCTTCGTCATGTTCCGCTCGATTCGGGTGCGTGAGGTCGAGTGACGCCCGCTCGGGCGACGTGTTAGCTTCAGAGTTTGCGTCCCGCTGGGGCGTCTCGGACGTATTGTTTCCGTTGAGCCCTCTGCTTACAGTCGCTGCCTGTCTGTTCTTCGCGATCTCCGCCGCGACACTCTCCGCTCAGCCCGCTGCGCTGCCGCCCGCGCCCGAGCGCGACGGCATGGAAACCGAAGCTGTACGGCAAGAGAGCGTCGGCGCTCTGACCAAGCTCAGCGGCGACGTCGAATTGCGGACGAAGAACGTCGTGGTTCGCGCCGACGACGCCGAGTACGACGAGCTCAGCGGCGAGATCACCGCCGTCGGCAAGGTCAACTATCGCTCGCGCAACGGCAAAGAGGATCTATACGCCGAGAAGGTCGCCTACAACGTCAAGACCGGGCTAGGCACCTTCTACGACGTCCACGGAACGGTCTCGGCGGCGAGCCAAGGCGGCGTCCGCCTGCTCACCACCGACAACCCGTTCTACATCGACGGCAAGATCGTCCAAAAGACCGCGGCCCACTACGAGGTGTACAACGGCACGATCACCAACTGCGATCCCGAGCACATGTGGTGGACGCTGCGCTCGCCCAAGACGACGATCGTTCCCAGCGAATACGCGGTCATCCGGCGCGGGGTGTTTCGGCTGAAGGGAGTGCCTCTGCTATATGTGCCCTACTTTCGCAAGTCGCTCGAGCGGCTGCCGCGCAGGAGCGGTTTCTTGGCGCCTAACATCGGCAACAGCTCGCGCTTCGGCTTCGTGCTTGGACAATCCTACTACTGGGCGATCAATCGCAGCTTCGACGCCACTGGCGGCGTCGTGCTCTACACCCAGCGAGGCGTGGCCGGACGGGGCGAGTTCCGCGGACGGCCGACGCCGAACAGCGACTTCAGCGCTTCCTATTACGGGGTCAAGGATCGCGGCGAGGAACTCGACGACGGCACCCGGCTCAAGCAAGGCGGCCAGTCGTTCTCGGCCCGCGGCACGGCGTTGTTCCCCTGGGGGCTTCGCGGGGTAATGGACCTGCAATACATCAGCTCGCTCGAGTTTCGGCAGGTGTTTACGCAGTCCTACTCCGAAGCGGTCAATTCGCAGATTCGCTCGATCGGATTCGTTTCGAAGAATTTCTCCAGCTTCAGCTTCAACACGGCGCTGCAGCGCGACGAGAACTTTCAGACGACGGATGCCGGAGACACGGTCGTGATCCGCAAGTTGCCGAGCGTCGAGTTCAACAGCCACAGCCGCGAGCTGCTGGGCGGGCCGGTTCCTTTGTTTCTGAGCTTCGATTCTGAATTCGGGCTCGTCAGCCGCACGCAGACGACGTTCCAGACACGGCGTTTCGTTCAGCGCGGCGATTTCTACCCGCGCGTCTCGAGCAGGTTCGCTTGGAAAGGTTTTCGCTTCCGGCCCACCTTCGGAGCACGGCAAACTGCGTACGGCCAGCAGCGGGATGGAGACGATCTGATCGGTACGAACTTGTATCGCACGATCGGCGAGGTCAGTTTGGACCTGATCCCGCCTTCGCTCGCTCGCGTCTACGACGGACCCAAGGTTTTCGGCCCCCACAAGCTCAAGCACGTCATCGAGACGCGCGCCCGCTACCGCTACGTGCGCGGCGTCCAAGACTTCAACAGCGTCATTCGCTTTGATGACCGCGACCTGATCAACAACACCAACGAAGCCGAATTCGGACTGATCAATCGGCTCTACGTGAAAAACACCAAGTCAGGCCAGGTACGCGAAGCTGCGTCGCTCGAGATCTGGCAACGGCGCTATTTCGATCCCTTGCTCGGCGGCGCCGTCGTTCCGGGCCGACGTAACGTCTCCCGCTCGACAATCGATCTCACATCGTTCGCCTTCGCCGACGGGCCGCGCAACTACTCGCCGATCGTAACCGCGCTGAAGCTCCGTCCGAGTTGGCGCTGGAGTCTGGAGTGGCGCAATGACTACGACCCGCTGAGGCAGAAGCTCGTCAACTCCTCGGTCAACGCAAACTATCAATTGACTTCGCTGGTGGCATTGGGCATGGGACATCAAGCCGTGCGCGTGCCGACGACGCTGTCGGCTCCCACCAACCAGATTAGTACCGACGTGCGCTTCGGCGGCTTCAACCGCCGCGGCTGGAACGCCGCCGTCCGGAGCCTCTACGACTATCGCCAAAAGCAGTTCGTCTACATCATTTCGCAAGCGACCTACAATACGGACTGCTGCGGTTTCGGCTTTGAGTTCCGGCGCCTTGCGCTCGGCACGATCCGCAACGAGAATCAGTTCCGCGTGAGCCTGTCGATCTCGAACGTCGGCTCGTTCGGAACGCTCAACACTCGCGAACGGCTGTTCTAACCCTCTCCTCGATGCCCTTCCCAAAAAAGTACGCCGAGACGGCGGCGCGGTTGCGCGTACCGGCGGGGTTCTTGGTCGCGGCGGTCTTTTTGTTGCTGGCTCAGCCTACGCCTCGGAGCTTTGTTGCGGGTGTGGGGATCGCGCTTTGCGGACTGGCGATTCGGGCCTGGGCCGCCGGTCACTTGCGCAAGAACCTCGAACTGACGGTTTCCGGACCGTACGGCTACGTGCGCAATCCGCTTTATCTAGGGAGCCTGATCGTGGCGTTGGGATGCGCCGTCGCTGGCGCACATTGGGGCGTCGGGGTAGTGCTGGCAGGCTTTTTCATTTTTTTCTACCTGCCGGTAGTCGGAGAAGAAGAAGGACACCTGGAGAAGATTTTGCCGGGCTACTCCGGGTATCGCCGCGAGGTTCCGAGGCTGCGGCCGCGCATCCCGCCCTATCGCGGCGAGCCAAGAGCGTTCAGCTTTGCCCAGTACCGGAAGAATCGGGAGTACGAGGCGCTCGGAGCGTTCTTGATCGTGTTGGCGGTGCTTGCGGCGAAGCTTTGGCTTCTCTAGCCGCCTGCGAGTCGTGCGCTAGAAACGGAACTCAAACTGGTAGGTAGGCTGCGGCCTATCACTCAGATCCGACGGGGTCGGCAGAATCATGTTCGGAGACTCTCCCGTGATGGCCCGGTGCAGGTCAGCGCTAATGATGGACTCGGGCATCGGGTGGCGGCGACGGACCTGTTCGATCAGACGATCCAATTCCGCAATCGCTGCCGGGCCGTCCGGGTTGTCTTGAGCGAACTGCGCCGTGAAAGCGTTCTCGTTGTGCGCCATATAGTAGTTCTCGACGATCGTTGCCTGTTGCTCAGGCTGATAGGCGCTGATCGACTGACCGGCCACGAGCGGAACCCGATAGGAGCGGTGCAGCGTTGCGTCCGAGAGGTAGCGGCCGCCGGTGGTTTGGTATTGCCAGACGTGCGTCAATTCGTGGGCGAGCAGACCGCCTTCCAGAGTTAGAGAAGGGTTCACGAGAATCGTATTGCCCCAAACCATGGCGGCGGTTCCGCCGATTCCCGCGATGCCGGAGTGCGCCGTCCGGATTCGCGTGATATCCAGGGAGCCCTGAAAGAGCTCCGTGGCGATCCTTCGCTGCATCGCGGTCAGCGGCACGCCGGAAGAGCCGATGGCTTGGCCGCCGTTCAGCAGAAACTGTTCCCACGTCGGGAGTCGGATGTTGCCCATAGTCTCTCCGGGTTCAACCTTACAGCGCCTTGCCGCGGAGTTCAAGCCTCTAATTTGCAGGGCCGAGCAGTCCGAATCAACGAGCGAACAGCGCGATTCAGCCCAGCTTCACCCGCGCCCATTTCTTGCCGACGCGAATCACCAGATCCTCCACCCCGCTCGGCACTGAAAAACTCATCTCCGAGCAGCGCTCGCTGTTGACCGACACCGCGCCTTCCTTGATCTTGCGGTTCGCCTCGCCGCCGGACTTCGCCAGCCCCACCGCCCTCAGCAGCTTGTCGAGACGAATCTCCGCCTGGCCTCGCATCTCCTCGGGGAGCGGGTGCTCGTCCATCTCGGCCGGAACTTCGCCCTGCTGCACCACTTTGCGGAAGGTCGACGCTCCGCGCTCGGCCGCCTCGGCGTTGTGGAAGTCCGTTACGATCCGCGCGGCGAGGTCGTGTTTGGCCTGCATCGGATGCAGCGCCCCCGAGGCGACCTCGCGCCGTAGGGCGGCGATCTCGACCAGGCTCATGTCGGTGAGCAATTCGTAGTAGCGATACATCAGCTCGTCGCTGATCTGCATCACTTTGCGGTACATCACCTCGGGCGGCTCGCTGACGCCGATGTAGTTGTCGAGCGATTTCGACATCTTTTGCACGCCGTCGAGACCTTCGAGGATCGGCGCCGTCGCGACGATCTGCTGGCGCTTGAGCCCGTAGTCTTTTTGGATCTCGCGGCCGGCTAGTAGATTGAACTTCTGGTCGGTGCCGCCGAGCTCGACGTCGCATTCGAGCGCCACCGAATCATAGGCCTGCGTGAGCGGATAGAGCAGCTCATGCACTGATATCGGATTCCCTTCGCGATAGCGCTTGGCGAAGGCGTCGCGTTCTAGAAGCCTAGCCACGGTGTAGCGCGAGGCAAGCCGTATGAGGTCTTCGAAGCCGAGCTTGCCGAGCCACTCGCTGTTGTAACGGACCTCGGTTTTTTCCGGATCGAGGATCTTGAAAACCTGCGCCTTGTAGGTTTCTGCGTTGGCCTCGACCTGTTCACGCGTCATTGGGGGACGGGTGGCGTTGCGGCCCGAGGGATCTCCGATCATCGCCGTCGAATCGCCGATCAAAAAAATCGCCGTATGGCCGAGGTCCTGGAAGTGCTTCATCTTGCGGATGAGCACCGTATGCCCGAGGTGCAGGTCGGGCGCGGTCGGGTCGAAGCCCGCCTTCACGCGCAGCGGCCGCCCCTCTTTCTCTGCTTCGATCAGCCGGGCGCGCAGCTCAGCCTCGGGGATGATTTCGTGGAAGCCCTTGCCGAGATAGGCAAGCTGTTCGTCGATGGTCATGTACGGATTACGCGCCGACCTACGATACGGTACTGGCCGTTCAGGACGAGTTTGATCGCCTCACTGTAGATGCGATGTTCCTCTTGGAGGATTCGCGTCGCTAGAGCCGCCTCGTCGTCCGCGTCGAGTACCGGCACGGCGGCCTGAATGATGATCGGCCCATGGTCGAGCTTCTCATCAACGAAATGCACCGTGCAGCCGCTGAACTTGACGCCGTGCTCAAAGGCCTGCTCTTGCGCCTCGAGCCCCGCAAACGCCGGCAGCAACGAGGGGTGAATATTCAGAATCCGCTGTGGAAACTGTTCGACGAAATAGGCGCTGAGCAGCCGCATGAACCCGGCCAAACAGACTAGGTCGACGTCGGCCTCTTTCAATCGCGCAACAACCTGGCGATCGTACTCTTCGCGCGGGACACCCTTCGAGGGAATACATTCAGCCGGCAGTCCCAGCCCGCGGGCAATTACAAGTCCGCCGGCGTTGGGCTTGTTGGCGATGACCAGCGCGATCTCCGCGTCGATCTTGCCTTCGCGGATGTTGCGCGCAATCGCCTCGAAATTCGAGCCTCGGCCCGACAGCAAAATGCCGAGCTTCTTCATTCGTAAACGACTCGCGGCTTGGCATCGGGCGCGCCCTTGACGATCGAGCCGAGCACGATCGGCCGCTCGCCCGATTCGGCAAGCATTGCGACCGCGCGGTCGGCTTCCGCCTCGGCCACGGCAAAGACCATCCCGACGCCCATGTTGAAGGTACGCAGCATCTCGTTCTGCTCGACGTGGCCAATCTCGGCCAGCGCGCGAAAGATTGCCGGCGGCTCCCAGGAGCCGAGCTTAACGTGCGCCTCGAATCCGTTGGGCAGCATCCGCGGCGTGTTGTCGCTGATGCCTCCGCCCGTGATGTGCGCCGCGCCGTGCAGCAGGCCGGCTTCATGCAGCAGACGAATCGCCTTCAGATAGCTGCGATGCACCTGGAGCAGAGCCTCGCCGACGGTTCCTTCAACGCCCGGCAGGCGACTCAGCGGGCTGTGCCCGCCGGTCTCAAACATCAGCTTGCGCGCGAGCGAATAGCCGTTGGTGTGCAGCCCGGTCGAAGGTAGTCCGAGCAGAACGTCGCCGTCGTTGATGCGTTCCGGTCCCAAGAATTCCGAACGATCGGCCACGCCGACGATGAACCCGGCGAGATCGTACTCGCCGGCTCGATACATCCCCGGCATCTCCGCCGTTTCGCCGCCGATCAGAGCACAGCCGTTCTCCTTGCAGCCGACGGAGAGACCGCTGACGACTTGTTCGGCCACGCCGGCGTCGAGCTTGCCGACCGCGAAGTAGTCCAAGAAGAACAGCGGCCTGGCGCCTTGAACCGCGATGTCGTTGACGCAGTGATTAACAAGGTCCTGGCCGACCGTGTCGTGGACGCCCATCAGAAACGCCACGTTGAGCTTGGTGCCGACGCCGTCGGCCGAGCTCACCAGCACAGGTTCGTCGAGATTCAGCCCGCCAAGCGAAAACCCGGCTCCGAAGGCGCCGATGTCCGCCAGCACCCGTTCATTGAACGTCGCACGGGCGAGCTTCTTGATGCGAGAGGTGGCGCGATCTGCTTCGTCGATATCGACGCCTGCGTCGCGATAGGTTAAGGAGGGCTTGGCTGGCATGGAGCGAAACGCCCATTATCGCGCAGCCAAGCGCTCTCGTCTTCGCGAAACCTTGCGGCTAGCCTTTCGCTGCCGCGAAGCGCCCGGCAACCGCGTCCCAGTCGATGACGTTGTAGAACGCGGCGATGTAGGCGGGTCGACGGTTTTGGTAGTTGAGGTAGTAGGCGTGCTCCCAGACGTCGAGGCCGAGGATCGGCGTGCGACCATCCGAGAGCGGCGTGTCTTGATTCGGGGTCGACTCGACCACAAGCCCGCCGTCGGCTTTGACGCTCAACCAAGCCCAACCGCTGCCGAAGCGCGTTGCGCCCGCTTTGGAGAACTGCTCTTTGAAGCCGTCGAAAGAACCGCAGGCCGCATCGATCGCCGCCGCGAGATCGCCGGCGGGCGCGCCGCCGCCGTTGGGGCTCATCACGGTCCAAAACAGCGAATGGTTAGCGTGGCCGCCGCCGTTGTTGCGCACAGCGCCGCGGATGCCTTCGGGGACCGCCGACAAATCGCTCACCAGATCTTCGACGCTCTTGGCGGCCAGAGCGTCGTGCCCTTCGAGCGCCTTGTTGACGTTGGCGATGTAGGCGGCGTGGTGCTTGTCGTGGTGAATCTCCATCGTGCGCGCGTCGACGTGAGGCTCAAGCGCATCGAAGGCGTAAGGAAGATCAGGCAGAGTATAGGCCATGGGTGTGGGCTCCTTTGAGATCCGATTTCGAAGGGAGCGACGCACGCCTCAGGACGATCGAGGCCACGCCGAAGCCTTATCTTACACCAGCACGGCAGAAGGCCCTTACAATAAAGGCCATGGGTCTTCATCGCCTGTCCCGACGCGCTTTGGCGCTTCTTCTCGCAACGGTATCGGTAGTTCTCGCACAGTCGGACGCGCCGTTGGCGATTGTCGACGGCGAACCGATTGTTGAAGATCAGCTCGGGGTGCGCGGTGAGTTGCTGCAGCTTGAGCAGCAGTCCTACGAGATTCGCAGCCGGGCGCTCGAGGAGCTGATCGGCGAACGCCTGATCGCCGCTGAGGCGAAGCGCCGCGGCGTCTCGACCAAGGAGCTGCTCGCCAAGGAAGTAGAAGCCAAATCGGAGAAGCCGAGCGACCTCCAAGTCGAGGCCTTCTACGACCGGCAGAAGGACCGCATCCGCAAACCGTTGCTCGAAGTCCGCGGACAGATCGAGGACTTCCTGATCGAGGCGAGCAGACGCGAGGCACGCTCGGCCCTGGTGAAGCAGATTCGGGCCAAGAGCGACGTACGCGTGCTGATCGACCCGCCGCGGCTGCCCATCGACCTCAGCAAGGCGCCGATGCAAGGCGGCGAGAAGGCCGCCGTAACGATCGTCGAGTACTCGGACTTTCAGTGCCCATACTGCAAACGGATCCAGCCGACGCTCAGCCAACTGCAGGAGAAGTACGGCGACAAGATCCGCTGGTCGTTCAAAGACCTGCCTCTAGTCAGTATCCATCCCGCGGCACGCAAGGCAGCCGAAGCGGCGCGCTGCGCTGGTGAGCAAGGCAAGTTCTGGGAGTACCGAAAGGCTCTGTTCGACGCCCCCGGCATCACCTCGGAGATGCATCCGGAAACGGCCGCAAAGGTCGGCTTGGATGCGACGCCATTCGAGAAATGTCTCACCTCGGGCAAGTTCGGCAAGGCGGTCGACGCCGACGCCAAGGAAGCGTCGGACCTAGGCATCAACGGCACACCAGCCTTCGTGATCAACGGCATCCTCCTCGCCGGCGCTCAGCCGCTGGAAGCCTTCATGGCGGTCATAGACGCCGAACTCGAGCGGGCTGCGCGGTAGGTCCGCGGCGGCCGAAGCACAGCGAGTCCGGCCGACCAGCCCGGCGGTTAACTTGGGAAGTATCTACCCGGCGCACTTAACAGCCCGCGAAGCGGGTAAAGTATGAGACTGATGCCGATCCAAACAACCGTCGTCGGAAGCTATCCCATTCCCCGTTGGCTCTACGGAGATGAGTCCAAAGGAACACTGCGCGACGCCATCGCCGTCGTCCTCAAGACCCAAGAGCTTGCAGGAATCGACCTCGTCGCCGATGGCGAGCTGAGTCGTTTCGATACGTCGCATCCGGAAACCAACGGCATGATCGACTACTTCGTCGGCAGCATGTCGGGCATCAAGACCCAGTACTCGATCAGCGACATCGACGCCTTCCGGAATGACGCCGGGATGGGCTTTCGCGCCGCGCCGGCCGGCGTGGTGATCGGCAAGATCGGAGAAGGCGTGCTGAATTTGCCAGCCGACTACGAGCTCACTCGTCCGCTCACCGATAAGCCGCTCAAGTTCACCTTGACCGGCCCGCACATGCTGACCAAGACGCTGACCGATCGCCACTACGGTAGTCGCGAGAAGACCGCCATGGCGGTTGCCGAGGTCTTGCGGGAACAAGTGGAACGCATCCCCGCCGACGTCGTGCAACTAGACGAGGCGAATATCCCAGGACACCCCGAAGACATCCCTTGGGCCGCCGAAGCCCTCAATCATGTGCTCGAAGGGATTCAGAACATTGCCGGCTGTCATATCTGCTTCGGCAACTACGGCGGCCAGACGATCCAGAAGGGCCTTTGGGAAAAGCTGATCCCATTGCTCAACGCGCTCAACGTAGACCACTTCGTTCTGGAATTCGCGCGGCGCGGATATGGGGAGCTTCCGCTGTTGAAGGACGTCGACCCCTCGAAGAGGATCGGCTTGAGTGTGGTCGACATCAAGGACAACGAGGTCGAGTCGGCCGATCTGATCGCGACGCGCATCGAGCATGCGGCGCAGGTCTTGGGCGAGGAACGCATCGCCTACATCCATCCGGATTGTGGGTTCTGGATGCTGACGCGCTCGGTGGCCGACCGAAAGATGCGGGCGCTGGTCGAAGGCCGCGATCTCTTCTACGGGCGCAAGAGTAGCTGACTCGATGGACATCAAGAAAGCCGTCACGCTGGCAGCGGGACGCGGCACGCGCATGGGAGATCTGACAACGGATTGTCCCAAGCCGATGTTGCCGCTAGCGGGCCGACCGATGCTGGCGCACCAGATTGAGCGCATGGAAGAGGCTGGGGTCGAGCAGATCCTCGTTGTCGTCGGCTACAAGGCGGAAATGGTCGAGGAGCACTTCGCCACCCATCCGCCGACGAAGGCGAAGCTCAGCTACGTGCCCCAAGTGAAGCGGGACGGCACCGGCAGCGCCACGCTGCTCGCCCGCGAGTTCTGCGGCGGCGATCCGTTCCTGATGACCTACGGCGACATCCTAGTCGACGCGCATGTTTACTCATCGCTGTTCGGCGCGGCCGACGACGCCGAGATGGCGATCACGCTCAAGCATGTCGAAGACCCCTATCAAGGGGCCGCGGTCTACGTCGACGGTGATCGTGTGATGAAGATCATCGAAAAGCCGCCAAAGGGAACGTCAACGACGAGTTGGAACAACGCCGGGATCTACGTTTTTCAGCCGTCGATATTTGAAGAGCTCGACCGCATCGGGCTCTCGCCGCGCGGCGAGTACGAGCTGACCGACGCCGTGCATCAGTTGGTCGAGTCGGGGCGTCCGGTACGCTGGAAGGCGATCGAGGGCTTTTGGCGAGATGTCGGCCGGCCTGAGGATCTTTCCCACGCCGACAAGTTTATTGAGGGGCGGTAAGCCGTCGCCGCAGCTCAGTAACTATCCACCTCCCGATAGGCGGCGATCAACTTCTGTTCGCCTTCCTTGCCCGGATAGAAGTTCCCGTGCTCCATTCCGACGACCCCGTCGTAGCCCTTCTCATGGAGCCACTTGAAGATGTTCTTGTAGTTGATCTCGCCCGTAGTCGGCTCCTTACGACCAGGGTTGTCGCCAACCTGAATGTACGGCGTCTCATCCCACGCCATCTCGAGGTTCGGAATCAGATTACCGATATCGATTTGTTGGTGGTAGAGGTCATTGAGGATCTTGCAGCTCGGCGAGCCGACGCCCTTACAGATCGCGTAGGCCTGCGGCACCGAGCGCAAGAACAGGCCAGGATGGTTCGTGTACCAGTTAAGCGGCTCGAGCACCATCACCAGGCCTGCCGGCTCGCAGATCTCGCACATCGCCTTCAGGTTCGTGATGCAGTTGGCGGTCTGGTAGCCGGGGTCGAGCTTCTGATTGACGGAGTTCGGCACGACGGTCGTCCATTTGGCGCCGACGCGTTTGGCGACCTCGACCGCCTTGCGCATCTCGCCCTGCACGTAGTCCCGATATTCCTTGTCGCTGCGGCTGACGAAGTCGTTCTTCGAAAAATCCCCGAACGAAACGAAAACGCCCATCAGCATGTCGCGCTTTCGTAGAGCGTCGCCCATGCGCTGCTGCTCAGCGGCCTCTCGGCGCGGCGCTCGATTGTCCTCCCAGGCCGTGAATCCCTGGTCGGCGGCGAAGTTGATCTGGTCGACGAGGTCCTCGCCGGCGGAATTCTTGAACATGCCCGCGTGAGGGCCGTAGCGCAGCTTGAGCTTGGGCGCATTAGCGGCGGAGGCAGTAGCGACGGATGCGCCGGCGGCAAGGGCTGCAGAGAGAAGGCTGCGTCGAGTCATGGCGATAGCTCCTAGACGGATTCCGCCTGATCTTAGCAAAAGCGCGAGAGTCGGACCTCAGCGCCACGACCCCAGACGCCCCAACGCCCAGCGTGCATGCTCGGCGACAAGATCGTCGGGCCCCTCCGCCAAACGCCGCAGCGGCTCGACGAAACGCCCCTCGCCGCTCGCGCCCATCGCAACGGCGACGTTACGCAAGAAGCCTTGGTAGCGGCTGCGCTCGATCGGCGTGCCCGAAAAACGGCGATTGAACTCCTCTTCGCTCATCGCCGCAAGCTCCTCAAGCGAGGGCTCGGCGTTTGTCGGCTGGAATTCCTCCGCCTCAGTCGAGGCCGCGCGCCCGGGACGATTCCAGGGACAAACGTCCTGGCAGATGTCGCAACCAAAAAGATGCCGTCCCGTCTCGGCACGATTCTCCTTTGGGACGGGTCCGCGCAGCTCAATCGTCCAATAAGAGATGCAGCGCCGCGAATCGAGGTAGTGCGAAGGCCCCTCGTCGCCTGGGTTTGGCAGCAGCGCGTCGGTCGGACAAGCGTCGATGCAACGCGTACAGGTGCCGCAGCGGAACGGCGCCGGGTCGTCCGTTTCCAACTCAAGCGACAGCAAGATCTCCGCCAAGAAAAACCACGAGCCGATCCGTTCGTTGATCAGGCAGGTGTTCTTTCCAATCCAGCCAAGGCCGGCACTATGGGCGTAGGCTCGCTCAAGCAGCGGCGATGTGTCGACGCAGATCTTCGAGTCAACCGGCCCGATCTCCTCCTCAATCCGCGCGACGATCTGGCGCAGCCGTGGCTTGATCGTGTCGTGATAGTCGCGGCCCCAGGCGTAGCGCGAGATCCAGCCGAGCCCTTCGCCGTCCCATTCGGTCGAATACGGCTTCTCGGCGGAGTTGTAGACCTGTCCGACGCACAGGATCGAGCGCGCCGAGGGCAACAGCGTTTTCGGATCACGCCGCATTTCGCCGCGCCGACCCCCCAGATAGCGCATTTCGCCGTGGCAGCCTTCGTCGATCCAGTGCGCGTAGAACAGCGATTCAAGCGTCGGTTCAACCGCCGAGACCCCAGCCAACTCAAAGCCGGCCTCGGCGGCAATCTGCTTCAGACGTTCGGCGGTCATGGAGCCCTATGCCACGAGGAGCGAGCGATCTGGAGCCCGGGCGACCAGTTCACGGATTCACAAGCGATCCATCAACTCGCGGAACTGCTCAAACAGATAGCGCGAATCGTGAGGGCCGGGAGCCGCCTCGGGGTGGTACTGCACGCAGAAGAGAGGGTCCTTGCGGCTGGCGAAACCTTCCACAGTCTGATCGTTGAGGTTCACGTGCGTCAGTTCGATTTCGCTGGCATCGAGCGAGTCGGCGTCGACAGCAAAACCGTGATTCTGTGAGGTGATCTCGACCCTGCCCGTGCGTTCGTCGCGCACCGGGTGATTGCAGCCGTGGTGGCCGAACTTGAGCTTGAACGTCTTACCGCCCAGCGCCTGCGCCAGCACTTGGTGGCCGAGGCAGATCCCGAAGATCGGCACGCGACCGACCAGTTTGCGAATCTCCGACGCCGGTCCCTGCAGCGGCTCCGGATCGCCGGGACCGTTCGAGACGAAGACGCCGTCGGGCTTGAGACCCAGAACATCGTCGGCAGCGGTCGTTGCCGGCACGACCGTAACCCGGCAGCCGATCGCGACCAGCCGCCGCAGGATGTTATGCTTGACGCCGAAATCGTAGGCAACCACGTGGCGCATCGGCTCGGGCACGGCGTCGACGGGCTCAGACGGCGAACAGGGATCGACGCCCTGCGTCCACTCATAGCTCTCCTTGGCGGAGACGCCGCTGGCGAGATCGCGCCCCTCCATCTTGGGGATCGAGCGTGCCTGCTCTACCAGCTTGCGCGGATCGCCTTCAAGCGAAGAGATCACGCCGCGCATCGCGCCCTGATCGCGCAGATGCCGCACCAAAGCCCGGGTATCAATCTCGGCGATGATCGGGATCTCGCGCTTCGTAAGGAAATCGGCCGCGTGTTCGGTCGAGCGCCAGTTCGAGGCGATCTGGGAGAAATCGCGGACGATCAGTCCTTCGATATACGGACGGTCGGATTCGCTGTCCTCGGGGTTGGCGCCGTAGTTGCCGATTTGGGGGTAGGTCAGCGTGACGATCTGTCCTGAATACGAAGGATCGGTGAAAATCTCTTGATAACCGGTCATGCCGGTATTGAAGACTACCTCGCCGCGGCACTCGGTGCGAGCGCCGATGCCGCTCCCGTGGAAGACGCGGCCGTCTTCGAGAGCGACAGCAGCGTCAAAAGCCTCAAAGCTCATTATTCAAGGACTCCGAAGCGCTCAAGCGGCCAGTAGCCGAAGACCGCTTTTCCGGTGATATAGGAACGTTCGACGGGACCCCAACTGCGGCTGTCGTTCGAAGTGTTGCGATGGTCGCCGAGCACGTAGTAGTGGCCGTGCATAACCTCTTTCGGAGGGTAGCTCGAACGGTCACGATAACGCACCGGAACGTAGGGCTCCTCGACAGGCTGGGCGTTGACCAGCAATTGGCCGCGGGCAATCTCGACAACATCGCCGGGAAGCCCGACGACGCGCTTGATGTAGGACTTGCTCGGATCGAGCGGAAAGCGAAACACGATCACGTCGCCGCGCTGAATCTCGTCGAAACGGTAGACAAACTTGTTGACGAAGATACGCTGCTGATCGGCGAGCTGCGGCATCATGCTCGTCCCTTCCACCTTGACCGGCTGGTAGAGGAAGACGATCACGACCGCGGCGATGGCGACCGAGACGAAAAGATCACGAAACCAAGCCTGCAGGTCGAACCAGAACGAGCGCCGAGGCTCGGACGCGTCGCTCAAAGACTCGGTCCATTCAGGCTCCGGCGAGCCGGTTGCAACAGGGTCCGAGTCTCCGGATGGCCGAGGTTCCATGGGTGTTCCGGGCGGCGGAGGGACGCCCGCGTTCCTTTTGTTTTGTAGCACGTCGGGGGCGGGCGAGCCAAGCAGAACCGGGGGCTTACGGGAGTAGGCGGCGACTGGCGGAGCAGAACGTATCGCTGTGCGCTCGCCGAACTCGGACCCGCTTCAACCGCCCCCGGCGATAGACTAGGAGGTGCCTGCTCGCGGCTCCGCGTTATGGCTTCACCTCCCTTCATTCTCGCCTTCGATCTCGGCGCGCCGAAGCTTGCAGCAGCGGTCTACGACTTCCACGGCGAGCGCCTTTGTACCCTACAGCGTCTGCCCGCGATGGCGAACCAGCCGCAAGTGCTCACTCTGATGAACATAAAGCGAATCGGCGCGCAGGCGATCAAATGGGCCAGCTGCGCGCCTCCACCTCGGGTGATCGTCGCGGCCTCGCCGGCGAGCTTCGACGCGAGTTCCGGGCGCCTCAGCGAATCCTCGCGTCTACCTCGGCTCGGCGGTTTCGACCTCGCGAGCTTCTGCAGCCATGAGCTGGGCGCGCCGCTCGAGCTAGTCGGCGACGCCGGCTGTCTGGCGCTGGGCGAGGCGCGCGAGGGCGCCGTGCGCGGTTTGAAGAAGCGCGCAATCGGAGTGCGCCTGCTGGGCAAGCGCGTCGTATGGGGAGCAGCCGAGAACGGGCGCGTTGTCGAAGGAACTGCCGGCGAGAAAGAGATCGGTCCGGCGCCCGAGGCTGACGATCGCGAGAGCTGGCGCCGCCTCGGCGCACGAGTCGCCGAAACGATCGAAGGCTGTGAGGGAGAGCACTGCGTCGTCAGCGGCGTCGCGCCGGATCAGTGGGACGCCTTTCACGCAGCGCTTGGCCGACCCGCAGTCGCCGCCGAGCTAGGTCCGGAGGGCGCCGTGCTCGGAGCAGCCGTCCACGCCTGCAAGCATCTTCGGGGCGGTTCATGATTCAGGCAGTCGTGCTCGACGTCGGCAACGTCCTGATCGGGCTCGAGTTCGAGCGTGCCTACCGCGCCGCCTCGCGCTTGAGCGGACTCGCCGAAGATGAGATCCGCCGACGGCTCTCCGACCCGAACTTGGCACGGGACTACGAGACGGGACGAATGAGCTCGCTCGAGTTCTACAAACGTTGTCGCGACCTGCTCGATCTGGCGATCGGCTTCGAGGAGTTCGGCGCTCTATGGGCCGACATGTTCGCTGATAAACCGCTCATCGACGAATCGCTGCTGGTCGCCGCCAAACAGCATTGCCCCCTGCTGGTCGCCTCCAACACAAACGAACTGCACTTCGACTACCTGCTCTCGAAGTATCCGTTGTTCCGATTTTTCGACGAGCTGGTGCTCTCTTATCGAGTAGGAGCTATGAAGCCCGACGCAGCCTTTTTTGAAGCCGTCGTCGATCGCTCGGGCCGCCGCCCGGAAGAGCTCTTCTTTACCGACGATGTCGAAGCCAACATTGAAGGCGCTCGGAGTCTTGGGATCGATGCGGAAGTCTTCGTCGGCGAAGAGAGCTTGCGCCGCAGCCTACTGGAAAGAGGCCTCGAAGTCTAGATCGGGGCAGCGATATACTGAAACATAGAACGTCTCGGAGGAAATTAAGATGTCACGTCACAACGATGACGGCGGTTCGAGCTTTGTATGGTTCTTCGCCGGCGCTGCCCTCGGCGCTGCCGCGGCGCTGTTGCTTGCGCCGCAGCCCGGCGCCGAGACGCGCGAGATGCTTCGGCAGCGTGCTCTCGACGAGCGCGAAAGACTGGCCGAGCGAGGTCGGGAAGCCGCGAAAAAGGGACGTGAGTACTACGATCGCGGCCGCGAGATCGCCGAAGACGCCGCCCGCCAGGGCGAAGGTGCGGTTGAAAAGGGACGTGAGCTCTTTGACCGGGGCAAAACTCTAGCCGAGGATGCCGCCGCCGCCATTCGGGGCGAGCACTCGAACGAATCCGAGGTCTGATCGTACCCCGGACCGAATAGGCGCGCGCTTTTGTTTCGCCTATTTCCGCTAATGAGTACGGCCCGTCGGACGATAAGTCCAGCGGAGGCGAAGATGTCTACTTACGCTGGTCCGATCCTAGATCACGGCAGCGCTGGCTCGCTGGCATGGCTTGAGAGTCTTTCGCAGCTCGCGAAGAAGGCAATGACGCCACCGCAAGCTCCCGAGAAGAAACCGTCCACCCGCTAGCTGCTAGCGGCCTGCCAACCGCCACTGCACGTTGATCGTCGCTTTCCGCTTGGTTGAGCGGAGACATTCCAATACAAGCTTGGTCCACCCGTTTTCTGGACCCGGCCGTTCAACGATCCGGACCGCTGGCGAGGGAACCAGAACCTCGATCGGCTGTCCCGGGAAGTAATCCCCGTCGACAAAACCTGCGGCAGCAATGTTTTCGGCGACGACGATCGTTTCCCCTTTTCTTAGCCGACCGGTCCAATAGACGTTGCCCTCCGTTCTCGCCTGCGGCGGAGCCACGGGCCTCTCCGGGAAGCGCGCTACGAGCGGCACGGGTGCGCCTGGATCCTTGCTTCGCGCTGTGCCCGGAGGAGGCGAGGCCGATCCGGAGTACGCGCCGGCGCCGGGCATTAGAATCGACGGGCGGCCGCGCGGTGGACGCGACGGCGCTTCGGGCTCAGTCGGCGTCGGCTCGGCTTCGACAGACGGCTCAAGCGCGGCTGGAGGAGCCGCCGCTGGCGCCGCCGGCAAAGGCTCGGAAGCCGGTGGAGGAGGGGGCTTCGCGACGGGCCCCTCGCTTTTCGGCTCGGCGGGAGGCGAAACGCGTATTGGGTCGGGCGCAGGCTCGATCGCCGCGCCACGAATCGACGAGGGGTCAATTGGCGCGGGTTCGACTGGCGGAGGATCAAGCGCGAGATCAGGCGGTGTTGAGAGCTCAACAACTTCCGCCTGTTCGGGCTCCCTCGGAATCTCTAGCGGCGCCTCCGGAGGAAGGGCGTCCGTCTCCGTGTAAGTCGCAACCGGCAGGGGCGCACTGTACTGGACGTACGCCCAGTAACCCGTAGCCCCAAACGCACAGAAGGCGATACCTAGAATCAGGATCGCGTTGCGTGTCGAGTTGTTCCGTACGATGGGCTTGGCGGCCGGTCTCTGCGAAGAAGGCGAACCTTCACGGGGGGCAGCCATTCCGCAGTCGGTGCAGAATCTATCGTCCGGACCGAGCTTTGTCTCACATTTCGCGCACTGCATCGTCGCCGACCGTCAAGTTGAGCATACCAGCGTGAGTAGAGAGGTGTTGCGCTATGATCCGAGCAATCCGATGGGGTACGAAACTCTGCGAACAGCAACAGATTCGCGCGGCGTCGCCACCCTGACGCTGTCGCGACCCGAGGTGCGAAACGCCTTCGACGAGATGCTCGTCGCCGAGCTTCGCGAGGCGTTGGCGCGGTTCGCCGACGACAACTCTGTTCGTGTCTTGGTGCTGACCGGGGAAGGGTCGAGCTTCTCAGCGGGAGCGGATCTCGATTGGATGCGACGCTCGGCTGACTGGCCCGCCGAGAAGAATCTCGCTGACGCCGAAGCAGCAGCCTCCATGTTGCTCTCGCTCGATCGGCTTCCCAAACCGGTGGTCGCACGCGTCAACGGCCCGGCGATGGGCGGCGGCGCCGGCCTAGTTGCGTGCGCCGACGTTGCATTGGCGGCGGAATCGGCCTACTTCGCGTTTCCCGAAGTGCGGCTGGGTATTGCCCCGGCGGTGATCAGTCCCTACGTGGTGCGCTCCGTCGGCGAGCGCCGCGCGCGTCTGCTGTTCCTGAGCGGCGCTCGCTTCAGCGCACGGCAGGCACGTGAATACGGGCTCGTCCACGAGTTAGCTCCCGACGCGGAGCTCGACCAACGGGTCGAAGCGGCGGTCGCCGAGCTGCTGCGAGCAGCTCCCGGCGCGGCCTCCGCGGCGAAAGCGCTGGTGCGCCGTGTCGCCGGACGACCAGTTGACGAGGCGCTAGGGCAAGAGACGGCTCATCGCATCGCCGAGCTGCGGGCTTCGGAAGAAGGTCGGGAAGGAATCGCCGCGTTTCTCAAAAAGCGCAAGCCGTCATGGCGCCCAACCTGAGGCCGCGCTGACTAGGCCGCGGTTGACCCGCGGGCCAGCTCTCCGCGCCAATCCTCGGTATGGGCGCCCCGGGCGAGTCGTTCGCCCCAATCCTTGAGGAAGCGCTCTCTGAGTTCCAACGAGCGTTGGTCGAGAAAGGCCCGCGCTATCTCGCGCTCGGCTTGCTCGTCGTCGCCGCCTGCCTGCAACAGGCCGCTCGTAGCCTCACAGTCTTGAATCTCGCCCAAGGAGTCCTGCAGCAACTTCACCTCAAGCAAGAGCGGCTTGAGTCCGTCGGCGTAGCAGTCGCCGAACAGCTCCAGGGAATACCGCACCCGCTTGCCGCAGAGGCGAAGCTCGTGCAGCTCTTCGACCTGTACTTCCGGGTGAGCCGCGAGAGCCCCTCGGGCGAAGAAATCTGCGGCCAATGGCGGCAAGATCCCGCGCGCATTCGTGCCGGCGTCGGCGGCGAGCCAGCCCGGTTTAACGTGTGCTTTCCGTGTCACGTCGAGACGCAAGGCCTTGCGTTCTCGTCGCGCGATATCGCCCCAAGCCGCCTTCTTGATCGCCGTGATGAGCCGCTTCAGTGCGACCGCCCTCTCTCGGCGCAACCGTTCCCGGCACGGCCCGCTCTGGTCCAGCCCGGCTTCGGCGAGCAGCTCGTCGGCGATGTCGCGGTCGCGAACCGGCGCTGCCTTACGTATGGTTTCGCGCAAGCGGGCGGCGAGCTGCTTGCGCCCCTTTTCCGGCAAGAAGACCCGAAAGACCTTCAGCGCAGCGAGCAGTTTTCGAATCGCGACACGCAAGTCGTGTACGTCTTCGGCCTCAGAGCGGCGGATCGTTTGACGCGCCTCATAGGCGAGGCGATCAAGTCGCAATGCGCACTGGAGCCGAGCAAAGCGGGCGATAGGCAGCTCGGCGATCGGATTCATTGCGAATTCTTCAGCGCGGGCGCGGCGGCGCCCCTCGATTTGCCGCCGGGTAGTTCGGATCCATCGGCGGATCCTCGGTCACAGGCCCGCTCTTGGGCTGCTGGCTGAGGCTGAAGACGTCGCGGCTCTTCGGTGAGGCTTCGATGAGCTCGTTCACTCGTCCATTCAATGAGCTCAAGAAAGCGATCAGATCTTCGCGTTCCGACTCAGAAAGCTCGAACGGTTCAATCTCGGCCTGCAGGCCTTCGGGCGCGCTGCCGCCGCGCTGGTAGTGGTCCAGCACGTCTTCAATTCGAAGTAGCTGCCCGGCGTGCATATAGGAGTATCGCCGCGTCACGTCGCGCAGACTCTGAGTCTTGTATTTGAATCCAGGCGCATTGTCGCCCCGTTCCTCGGGAACGCCCGTGTAGTGCCGCTGATGATCGGTCAGCAACGGTCCGCTATGGCATCGAATGCAGCCTGCCTTGCCTTCAAAGAGCGCCATTCCGCGCAACGCCTCGGCGGAGAGCGCCGACTCGTCGCCCAGCAGATAGCGATCCAGATCGCTGTCGTATGAAACCAGCGTACGCTCGTATGACGCGACAGCTTTGGCAATCAGTTCGAAGCGAATCTCCTCGCCCGGAAACGCCTCGCCGAACAAACGCTGGTAGTAGGGCTTACCGGCAATTCGCTCGACCGCCTCGGCCGGGTCGAGATTCATTTCATTCGGATGCTCCAGCGGCTTCGAGACCTGCTCCTCAAGCTTGTCGAGCCGAGAGTCGAAGAACATGCTGCGCTGCCAGCCGACGTTCAACAAGCCAGGCGTCTTGCGCCGCAGCTCGCTCTCATTGAGCCCCCAGCCGCGGGAGAAACCGTCGGTGAAGTTGAGCTCGGGCTTGTGGCAGGTGGAGCAGCTTCGCCGTCCCGTGCCCGAAAGCGCGTTCTCGAAGAAGAGTTCCTTGCCGAGCCGTATCTTTTCTGGAGTCGGCGGATTGTCGGCCGGAAAGGGAGGCGAGCCAACAAGAGGTTGGAGGCGAGTCGAAGCGGGATCATCCCGGGCATCGTCAGGCCAGGCCGCCGGCGCCGCCAAAAAAAGGGCGAAGATTAGGATAATGCTTCGCATCGGGACCTCTCGCGCCTTATCAAGCTAGCACAGGCTCCAAGCTGGGCTTGCCGCCGCTAATAAGCTAATGTAATACTTACGGTCGCCGGCGGCGCGTTTTCGTGAGATCGAGCCGGCTAGCGATCTTTCCGAGCCGGCCCGGCGCCTTGATTCGCTTCGTCCTCGCTGCGGGGGGGAGGACGGGCGCAAGCCAACCCGCTCAAACAGCGATTTCGAAGTACGGTCGTCATCGGCTGCCGAGCCGCACCGTCCTCGTGAGTCCAAGGAACCCGCGAAACAAAGAAAGAGATAGAGAGGTTTATGGCGAAGGAAGAAGGAATTGAAGTTCAGGGAACGATCATCGAGAAGCATCCCGGTGGAATCTTTAGCGTCGAACTCGACGACAAGCACACCGTTTTGGCCCAAATCGCAGGCAAGCTCCGCAAGCACCGCATCCGTATTTTGACCGGCGACCGAGTCAACGTCGAGCTTTCTCCCTACGATTTGACGCGCGGGCGCATCATCTACCGCTACCGCAGCTAAAAGCCGAACCAGATTTTACGCCCGGCCCGGGCGATGCACGGCTTAGAATGAGGCCATGGCAAAAGCGATATGGGAAGGCGTGGTGATTGCGGAGAGCGACCAAGGCACGGTGGTGGAAGGCAACTACTACTTTCCACCTGACGCGATCCGCAAAGAGCACTTCGAGCCGTCGGTTGATACCACCACATGCCCCTGGAAAGGCGTGGCGCACTACTACGACGTCGTCGTCGACGGCAAGCGCAACGCGGGGGCCGCTTGGTACTATCCCGAACCCTTCAAGTCAGCGGCGCAGATACAGAACCACGTAGCGTTTTGGCGCGGCGTTCGAGTCGACGACTAGGTGCAGCGGGCTTCGCTATGCTGTCGGGCATGGCACAGCTCCTCGTATTCGTCGTCAGCGTTCTCTTGTTGGCCGCCGGCTGCGGAGGCGCGCGGTCTTCCGACGCGGAATTCGAAACGCTGGCCAATGGGTACCTCGAGGGCTTTCTCGAGCTAAGCCCCGAGTGGGCGACTCAGCTCGGCGACCACAGTTACGATCATCTTCTGAGCGACTACACCCTCAACGGCGTCGACGAGGGTCTTCGCTTCGAGCGCGGCTTCCAGCGACGGCTCGCGGCCATCGACCCGGCCGGGCTCAATGAGACCAACGCCGTCGACTACGAGATTCTGCGCAACCGCATCGACTCGTCGATCTTTGCCGCCGAAGAGCTGCGCGAGCATGAATGGAATCCGCTCGTCTACAACCCCGGCGGCTCGATCTACGCCCTAGTCGCGCGCGACTTCGCCCCAGCCGCCGAGCGGCTACGCAACGCCAAGGCGCGGCTCGAAGCAGTTCCCGGCGTGCTCGCGGCGGCCCGCGCCAATCTCAATAACCCTCCGCTAGTTCACACAGAGACCGCGATTCTTCAGAACGGCGGCGTCATCGGACTAGTCCGCGACGACCTCGAGGAGCTCGTCAAACAAGCGCCTGAGATTCGCGAAGAGCTTGCGCCGGCGCGCGAGGCTGCCGTCGCCGCTCTTGAGGAGTACGGCAAGTGGCTCAAAGAGGACCTGCTTCCGCGCTCGAACGGAAACTTCCGCATCGGCGAACAGCGCTTCCGGCGCAAGCTCGCCTATAGACTCCATTCGGATCTCTCGATGGAGCAGATCCTGGCGCGCGCCGAAGAGGCTCTGGCCGAAACCCACGCCGCGATGTATGAGACAGCGCTGCCCCTTCACGAAAGATTCTTCCCCGACGTGTCCGACGCCGATCGCTCCGACGAAAAGAAGATCGTCCGAGAGGTGCTCGACAAGCTGGCCGAGACGCGTCCGACCAGCGAGACGATCGTTGACGACGCGCGCCGCGATCTTGAGGAAGTCACCGCCTTCACCCGTGAGAAGCGTCTGATCAGCTTGCCCGAGGAACCGCTCGAAATCATCGTGATGCCCGAGTTCCAACGCGGCGTCTCGGTCGCCTATTGCGACTCGCCCGGTCCGCTCGAAAAGAACGCCAAGACTTTCTACGCCATCGCTCCAACGCACGAGAATTGGAGCGAGGAACGCTCCGAGTCGCTCTATCGCGAATACAACAGCTACATGCTCAAAGACCTGACGATTCATGAAGCAACACCGGGGCACTACTTACAGCTCGCGCACTCCAACCGCTTCCAGGCGCCGACGATGATTCGCGGCGTCTTCTACTCAGGACCATTCGTCGAAGGTTGGGCCGTCTACGCCGAGCAAGTCATGGCCGAGCACGGCTACGGAGGCCCTGAAGTGCGCATGCAGCAGCTCAAGATGCTCGTCCGCGCAATCCTCAACGCCATCCTCGACCAGAAGATCCACGCCGGCTCGATGACCGAGCAAGAGGCGATGGATCTGATGATTAACGAAGGCTTCCAGGAAGACGGCGAGGCGGCGGGCAAGTGGCGGCGGGCCTGCCTGACCTCCGCCCAGCTCTCGACCTATTTCGTCGGCAATGCCGAGGTGCGCGACATCCGTGAGGCCTGGGAAGAGCAGCACGGGCCGATCAACGACTTCCAAGCATTCCACGACAAGGTTTTGTCGTTCGGCTCACCGCCGGCGAAGTTCGTGCGGCGGCTGATGGGCCTGTAGCGTAACTCTCGGCTCCATCCGGGCGTCCTCGTTACAAAGGCCGTCTAGTCGATCTGGTATTCTGAAAATTCGCTTCCGCCCCCCGATGAAGTCCGTCTGTATTGGGCAGCCCAAGCTGCCATCGACTTCTCGTCTGTTCGCCGACTACCTCGCTCGATTCGACTCGGTCGCGTCCTTCTACGCTCATCCCCCGACCCTAGACGCTGTCCGCGAGGCGGCGTGCGAAGCCCGTCTAGAGCCCAGCCACAGGGCCGCGCTTGTCGCGGCCTTGGCGCATCAGAACACCGGCGGCGGGGCGATCGAAGAGAGCCTTGACCGACTCGCCCAGCCGAATACCGTCGCCGTAGTGAGCGGCCAACAGGTCGGTCTTTTTGCAGGGCCGCTCTTCACTTTTTACAAGGCGCTCACAGCAGCCAAGCTGGCCGCGCGGCTGTGCGACGACGGCGTTTCGGCGGTCCCGGTGTTTTGGCTGGCGACCGAAGATCACGATCTCGCTGAAGTCGATCACACCTGGGTCTTCGACGCCTCGGGCGAGCCCGTTCGTCTGCAAACGAACACCAACGCCGGCGAAAGCCAGGCAGTCGGCTCAGTCGAGATCGAAGACGCCCCGATCGAAAGCCTGCGCGCCGCCCTCTCCGGTTTCCCGCACGGAGCCGACGTAGCCGGCCAGGTCGCTGCGGCGTGGCAAACCGGCCAAACGCTTGGCGGCGCATTCGCACGATTTCTGGGAGAGCTGCTGGCGCCCTACGGGGTGCTGTTGCTCGACCCGACCTTTCCCGAGGTCCGCAGCCTCGCCGCGCCGTTTCTGGCGCGGGCCGTCGAGAACATGCCCGAGCTCGCGAGCAACGTGGTCGCGCAGGGTAAGCGTTTGCGGGACGCAGGGTACCACGAGCAAGTCAAGGTAGCCGACTCCGCGTCTTGCATCTTCCTAACCGAAGATGACCGCCGCATCGGATTGAGCCGCAAGGATGGCCGCTTCACCGCCGGCAAGCGAAGCTGGTCAGCCGAGGAGCTCATCGCCGAAAACGAAAGCACCCCCGGTGCACTTTCGCCGAACGCCCTGTTGCGGCCGGTGCTGCAAGACTTCCTGTTGCCGACGGCGGCGTTCGTGGTCGGCCCCGCCGAGCTGGCCTACCTGGCGCAATCGGCGCCGCTCTACGAAGGCCTGCTCGGGCGCATGCCCGTGATTCTGCCGCGCGCCTCGTTCACGCTGCTCGATGCACGCGGTGCCAAGCTACTCAAGCGCTATGAGCTCACGGCGCGCGATTGTTGGGTGCCGGCCGCCGAGCTTGAACAGCGCATCGCCCAACAGCTCGTTCCCGCGGAGCTGATCGCCGACGTCGACTCCGCCCGGGGCCAAGTGGCTGAGACGCTCGACGGACTGGCCGCATCGCTCGACGCCTTTGACCCGAGCCTGCGCGAAGCCTTCGACCGTTCCCGCCGCAAGATCACCTACCAGCTCGATAAAACCCGCCGCAAAACCGAGCGCGAAGCGTTCCGCCGCGACGTCCGAGCCCAGGCCGAAACCGCCGAGTTGGGCGCTCGCCTCTACCCGCACCGGGCGCTGCAAGAGCGCTTCTACTGCGCCCTGCCGTTCCTCGCCCAGCGCGGCCCCGAGCTGCTCGACGCGATCTACGAAGCGGTCGATCCCGAAGCGTTTTGCCACCAGATCCTGGAGATTTAGGACAATAGGCCTTCTGACCGCGGCGGAACCTCTTGCCAAGAGGTCTCGTATGTCCGGTTAGGAGATGTCTGAACGTGCCCTTTTGCACCAGTTGCGGCCACGAAGCTAAGGTCGCCGACCGATTCTGTCGCAAGTGCGGCGCGCCCCAACCGGACCAGCCGCGCCCTGCGGCGGGCGGCCTCCGTGATTCACTGACGCCGCGCAGCGTGTCGGTCCTCTGCTACGTACCCTGGCTCGGCTGGCTCGCCTCGGTCTATGTGCTCGCCTCGGGCAAGCTCGCCCGCGAGGCGCAAGCCCGTTTCCACGCCTACCAAGGGCTTTTCTTGTTCGTAGCGTGGCTGGTGGTGCACTGGGTATTCGGCCTCTGGACCGCCATCTTCCTTGACGACCACATACCGCTCGTTCAGCTTCTCGAACTGGGCGTGCTGGTGGTATGGATCTTCATGCTGGTGAAGACAAGTCGCGGCGAAGACTACGAGCTGCCGATCGTCGGCGAACTGGCTCGGAAGTCGATGTGACGGGCGCGCCTGAGCGTAGCCCCGAGCTTCGATAGCCCTCCCAGCCGAGCCGCGACGGTTAAGACCCGTCAGCCTGTTGCACTCTGGGCCGCTTGCCCCGGTCGATAGTTCTCTGTCGGTACAATCTCAAGCGTCGTGATTGAGTCGATCAGTCTGCCTCGACGGGTGACCACCGGTATCATGCTGATGGCCCTGCTGCTCTCCCCACCGATTCCCGCTTCGGCCGAAGACTTCGCGGATGCCGGCGAGTCCGGCCCCTACGAGGTCGAGACACGGCTTGGCGTGTGGATTGACGACGCTAGCGCGTTGACTATCCCGAGCTCGACCGGCATATCGGAATTGATCAAGATGGCGGCGTGGTGTTCTGGCGCGCCTACCTACGCGAGGATGCCGAGGCGCTCAACTGGCTGAAAGATGGCGGCTATGCGGCGGCGGTCAGTCGTGCCGGTCGGTTCGAGTTCAAGCCAAAGCAATAGCGAGCAAGACCGGGCGTTCAGATGGTGGTTCCCACCCAGTGAAACGCCGCTACAGCTTGGGCGTTCGGGTGGGCGAAAGCTATGCGCCCAATGCCCTGAGTGCATCGGCGTTTAACCGGTGAAGTAGGACAGAATCAGTGCGGGTTCGATCACCAGGTTGATCGCGCCATGACCGATGACGACCGGAAGTAGGCGGTAGCCGGACAACTGGAATGCCCGAGCGAACAGGGCGCCCAGCAGGAACGTTCCTACCACTGGCGACAGAACCTGAACCAGCCCGGCCCCACTCTGTGCGGCCGACCAGGAGGCGTGCGCCAGGCCGAAGAGCGCGCCGGACACGAGCAACTGGACGGCGGGGGAGAGTCCGCCGGCCCTGAGGCGCGTCACGATGTATCCGCGGTAGAGCAGCTCTTCTCCCACCCCTCCGCCAGTCGCCGTCCCGAGACTCATGTACAGATTGAATAGGGATGGCTCCCAGATGAGCGACACGTCGCGGATGTAGAAGGCTGTGAGGATCGTGATCTGCATGCCGGCGGTGATGGCCGCAAATATCCAGCCCGGGCGAGCCGCCGGTTCAAGTAGGTTTGCAAACAGGTCACGGATGATCCGGCTGCGAAACAACAGCGCTAAGGATCCTAGGTAGATGACCCAAACCGCGATCGACCGGGCGACTGCGGACGCGAGTAACTCTTGATCCCCCTCGAAGATCCAACCGAAGAACGCGACGTCGCCCGCCCCAACGAGGACGCCCCTCGTTACCAGATATTTGCCCAGCCACGCGACTAGAAGCACCTCCACGAGTGCCCTGAGTCTCGGAAGCCGTCCGGCGCCCGTCATGAGGCTGACTCGGCGGGTGCCTCGTGGTCGAGGAGGGCCGCTGCTCGTCTCAGCGCTGTCCGTTCGGCGGATATCAGGTCGATGTAGTAGTCGAGGATGATCTGCCAGGTCGGATCATCGGTCGCCGCCTTCACCTCCTCCAACCGGGCGAGCCCGCCTGCCAGGCCGCCATGAGCGCCCTCGAGGCTGCGAACAGCAGCCGGTCGGTCGATTGCCTTCGCAAAGGCCATACCGACGATACGGTCCGAGTAGACCGATGCATCGGACCGAAGCGCCCCGCACACGAGATCCGCCAGGCGCGAGCGTCCATAGTCGGTGATGCTGAACACGGCTCGTCCGGCGCCCCGATCTGCAGCCTCGGAACGCGAGGTCAGGGAACCCTCCTTCTCAAGGTCTTTCAGGCATTTGTATATCGTCGACGTGCCGATCTTGGCCCACAGCCGAACGCTCAGCCGGCGGATCTCTTTCTCGATCTCGTATCCGTGCCGCGGGCTATCGGCGAGAAGTCCGAGGACCACGAGGGACGAGTGCTGCATCAGAGGAACCTCCACAGATTGCCGTCGATCGTTTTTACTCTATGTAAGATTATTCTATAGTAGTATAATTAGCTCGACTGAGCAAGGCTTTTCTTTGGGCTCGTTTTGGGACGGGGCGGCTTGGTTGGTCGCGAGAGCTGGCCGGTGGGGCCGTGGTTCCGATGCGGGTTCGGATAGGTGGGCGCCAGGCGAACCATGCTGGCGCCCGCGAACGTCGGGGCGGCGCCCTCAATGCTTCTCAGAGCGATAGCGAGCCGGGCAGCCGCTACGCGAGCCTACTGGCCCAAAGTCTCGAGCTCTTGCTCGAGCTTGTTGGCCGCGCGGACGTTGAGCCAGTACACGAACGACAAAACGGCTACTGCGAAAACGCCGGAGGCCGCCACTATCAAAGAGTCCTTTAGATCGCGGACGTTCCCGATCCAGGAGCCCACGAAGAGCAGGGCCAGGCCGGGCGCCATCGGTCCGATATGCCAGGGGCCGACCCGTCGGAGCATATCTCTCTGGCGGGTCAACTCTCGGCGATGGAATTCTAGACACTCCCTTGGCGGCGAATCGACTGGGACCTCGCGCGCCGACCCGTCTCGACGGATCTGATAGACGCTGAAATACATCCCGGCCAACGTGAGGGCAGCTCCGAGTTTGAAAAGCGGTCCCGACGGGTACCACATGAAGCCACAGTAGATGACGGTCCCCACGACGATGCCAATGTACTCGCGCAAGTTTCTGCGGCGAATCTTCGTTTGGAATCTTAGCGCTTTGCTGCGGATGTCTTTGAGCGTCATGTTGGTTTCCTCCTCGGTCTGGTTCTGCCAGAGTTCTTCAGGGCTATTGGGAGTCGGCTTGTTCGGCACGGCGTTCTCCTTGTTCGAACTGGCGGGCAAGCACCGCCTTAATTCGATGGATTTTGACGGCGACATTGCCGACGGCGAGACCGGTGATCTCTCCGATCGATGCGCCGTCTTCGCCTTCGAGATAGAGCGAGATCACCAGCCGGTCAATTGGTTTCAGGCGCCGGATCAACTTGGCGAGTCGTTCGAGCGCCAGTTCGCGGTCCGTGTCCGCGGAGATGCTGGCCGGCTCTACTTCAAGCTCGTCCAGACTGACAAAACCATTGGCTTTGGCGCGTTTGCTCTTGATGACGTGGGTCGCGGCCGTATTGTGCGCGACGCGGTAAACCCATGTGCGCAAGGAGCAGCGTCCATCGAAGACAGCGAAACTGCGCCACAAGGCGATATGGATCTCTTGGCGCAGCTCGGCGCGCTTGTCCACGTCGGCTTCGTATGCGCGGGCGAGCCGAGCGATAGCTCCGCGGTGTTCAGCGGCCGCTTGTTCGTAAAGCCCGTCTTGCTTCGACGTATCCAAATCTCGACCTTCTTTTGAGACAGTCGCGCTCGAGCGAACATTCTTACACCCAGCGACAAAAAAGACCGTCGGACATCGAGCGGCGTTCGGCGGAATTTCCGGGATGTCCGGGTTGCGGAGGTGACTCGCGTGGTTCTGGGCGGAGGCTGGTCGTCTGGATCTTGGTCTAGTAGACGACAAAGCAGTCTAGCGTCTACTGAACCCTCGCCTCCGCCCCCAGCCGCTCGCGGTCAGCGACTGCCGCCCCTTCGCGTATCGTCGACAAACCGTTCCGTCGACTCATCAAGCGCCCGCCGCACCGCCCCAACGCCGCTTACACTCGTCGCTAGACTGTCGTGCGGGACCACGACCAGAGCTTGGACGACAGGCCAGCACGAGCGTTGCGCAGCCGCAGACGAGCGAGCGTTTCGAGCAGTCCAGTGGGCACAGGGACGGCCCGGGAAGCCTCCGCGTTTCTTCTCGAGCGATTCAAAGACGACGACGCCCGCTGATGGATCGACGTGGTCGGGCGTGAGGGCGAGCACCTCCGAGAGGCGGCAGCCCGTGTAGGCGGGGAGTTTGCAGAACCTCGATCCGGCGTTGGGGAGGATCGGACGGCCTTCAGGAAGCGGTCCCGCTCGTGTACGGTGAGGTATTTGCGCTGCCCGCGCACATCGAAGAGTTGTTCCATCTGCGACGCTGTAGCGCGCTGTTTGGCGTGAAACGATCTGGGGCGGAAGGGTTGCACGAGAGGTGACAATCCGAGGGTGCCGCTGGGATGTGCTCGATCTCGTCTTAGGCCGATTCCTTCGGCCGCTCCCACCGCCACACCGGGCCGTCCTCGGGGTCTTCGACCTCGCCGGTCCTCGTGAACCCACACTTCTCCAGAACCCGCGTCGAGGCGTTACGCGTCGGTAGCGTGTGGGCCCGAACCAGTCGCACCCGGCCGTCGGCGAACGCGAATGCAGTGCACGTATCCGCTGCTTCGGTCGCGTACCCCCGCCCCTGAAAGGCGGGCGCAAGTCCATAGGAGATCTCCACCACTCCATGGTCGTCCGGCGGCCCTTTGAAGCCGACACTACCAGCAACAAGACGTTCTTCCCGAGGGACGATCGCGAAGCCATGAACCCACGGATCTTCCGCCGCCGACTTGTGCAGTTGAGCTAGCCAGGCAGGCGACACCTCATCAGAGACGAAACCTGCCCGAAGGCCCTCCGCCGCCGGCAGCCCGAAGCACTCTTCGAAACGCTCCTCACTCTCGATCAACGCGAGAAGATGCTTCGGGGAGAACGGCGTCAAGACAAGACGGGTGGTTTCGAGACTCATTGCTCCTGTGTTGCTCCTGACGGTGGCGTTTGATCGACACCCGAACAGTACGCCAAACAGCGTGCAAACTTCTACCGCCGGAATCCGGGGCAAGCCGATCAAGGTTTCGGGCTGATGCCGATCACTGATCGGCGCTGCAGCCGACTGGGGCGCAAGGATTGCAGCGGGCGATGGATCGTGGTTCGTCTTCCGTGAGCCAGCCTATTACGATGGATATATTGCTTAGCTGGCTAGCTCTCTGCCCGATCTGCGCAGGCTTGACGACGTCCTAGTCAGGCCGAAGACCGGGCCGGTAGAGTAACGCCAACCACGAGCCGGACCCGCCTTTCCTGAGTCTCTTGGATTGAAGCTGCGCCGATGGTTGATTTACTAGGCGACAAAATACATTATCGGCTACGAAATCTTCACCCCGCCTCCAGCCGCTCGCGCCCGACAACAGCTCAGCCTCAGACCCCCGCACCCATGCGCGTGTCGTCGACGAACCGCTCCGTCGACTCATCAAGCGCCCGCCCGCTCCGCCCGAGCGCCGCATGCACATACAGCGTCTTCGGGTCCACCGTCTCCCGCGCCTCGGGCGGCGTCGCAATGAAATACTTCACCGGCCGCTTGTGGTCGGCGATTTGCAGCTCGGGATTGTAGACGCTGTTGAACTTCCACAGCATCTTCACGAAGTTCGTCTGACCGCGCATCAGCTTTGCCGCCGCCAGCCCTGCCGCGTCGCGCAACGCCCCCCAGCCGAGGTGCTTGTTGTTGAGCACCTGCTGCGTCTTCACCAGCTCCGCATAGAACTCGTGCAACGGAAGCTTGGTCGGCAGCACCGCGTGCTGGATGTCAAAGAGGCGATAATCCCGCGTGGTCAGCTTGCGCGCCTCGGTGTGCCAGGTCTCCGTCCCCGGGTAGGGCGTATTGACGCTGATGTTGACGATCTCGGGAATCTCCATGCACCATTCGCGCACAACCTCGAAGCGGCGGCGGTCCCAGTCCGGGTCGGCGATGATGTTGATGGCCGTCTGAATGCCCAATGAGCGCGCGACTTCGAGCGCTTCGAAATTCTCGTCGAGCGTAATCCGCTTGCGATATTTCTTCAATCCCTCTTCGTCGATCGCCTCAAGGCCCAAAAACATATATTCGAGGCCAAGCTCGGTCCACAGCTTAAACGCTTCTTTGTTACGCAGCAGCACGTCTCCGCGCGTCTCCAAATAGAATTCCTTGTCGACGCCTTTGCTCCGCAACGCCTCGCCGATCTTAAAAGCGTTGTCGGACTGAATGAAAGCGACGTCGTCGACGATGAAGACACCCGGCTCTTGGATCGAGACCAGATCTTCGACGGCCTTCTCCGGGCTGACCATCCGATAGCTGCGCCCGTAAAAGGTCCACGCCGAACAGAAAGAACAATCCCACGGACAGCCGCGCGTAAACTCGATCGAAGCGCACGGATCGAGCACCCCGATGAAGTACTTCTTTCGATGGCGCAGCAGATCGCGGGCAGGCCGCAAGTTGTCGAGACTCTCGACGAAAGTCGGCGGCGGCCCCGAGCCGTACTCCGAGACAACTCCCGGCACCTTGCCGATCGCCGTGCGGTCGTGCTCGACGGCTTCGAGCAGCAGCGGAATCGCCGCCTCGCCCTCGCCCTTGAGCACGCAGTCGATCGCGCCTTCGCCGTGCTCGATGAATTGCTCAGCGGTAAAGGAAGCGCTATGCCCCCCAACGAAGACAAACGTGTCGGGGAAGCGCTCTTTGGTCGCCTTGGCGAGATCGACGATCTCGGGCACGTTCGCCAGGTAGTTACACGAGAACCCGATCGCCTCGGGACGAAACTGCTCCACCTCGTGGAATAACTCTTTGTGGGAGTCCGCCTGGAGATCCAGCAGCCGAACCTCGTGGCCGGCCTGACGAACAGCCTCTGCCACCAGTTCGAGCCCAAGCGGCTCGAGCCGAAGGAAGATCCGGGTATACATCAGCCCGCTCGGATGAACAGCCAGAAAACGCATGCTTAGAGCCCGCATCGTAGCATGCGGCCGAGCGCCCAGAACCGCCCGCGGTCCGGGCCTACTTCTTCTTGTTCTTCTTGTCCTTCTTGTCCGAGCCCCGCAGCGCGACTAGGTCGTTCTCCACGCCGAACACACCGGAAACACTGTTCACCTGGATCCCGGCGATCGCTTTGTCGCCAATCGTGTCGACGACCCCTTCCAGCCGCACATTGCCCTTGTTCACGATGATGTGGATCGGGTGATTGCCGATGGGAGGATCGTTGGTGATGCCGGCCGCGATCCGCCCGGGACTGACCCACATCGGGCTGCCGCGGTTCGGGTTGTAGCGACTCAGGGTCGGATGTCCGTAGATCGCCGCGTAGACCCGTGCGCGGATCCTATCGTCCATCCCCGAGAGCGAGAGAACCTCGATCTCATTGACCACCTCTTGGACGCCCTCCACCTTCTTCGCGATGTTCTCAGCCGAACTCTTCAACGTCGGCCGCGACGCCTGTCCGCGAAGGATGACCTTCTTGCCGCCGTCGGCGATCCCAAAGCCGAGATCGTCAAAGACGCCGTAGTTGGGAAGCTTCTGAATCTCACTCTGGATCTGACCGGCGATGCGCTGTACCGCTTCTTGGTCGGCGTCCTGCGCCGGAGCCGGAGGCGTCAAAAGAAACATCAAAGCGACTGCTGCCGCCCATAGCTTTAACCGCATGGCGATTCCTCCTCATCAGCCGACCTCCACTTGGTCTGCCTATGCTCCATGATGCGCTGGCCGACCCAACCGTTTCAAGAGCATTGAACTCTCTCCTGCGGCGTCCCCGGACTGCAACCTTTGGGAGCCGCCCGCATCTAATAGCTAGTGCAATCCGCCGTTTGTTGACAGGGATTCCGGGGATTCAATACGATCGGTCTAGAATCCCCGTTTCGCGCCCCGCGGACGGCTTAGCCGCCGGGGCAAGGTTTATTGCGCTCGGGTGGGTCATGACCAATACCCATATTTCGACCGCAGTCAAAGTGCGTCAAAACCACTCCATCGTGGACCAGATCGGCGATACGCCGCTGATCCGGCTCAACCGCGTCTGTGCGGGCACGCCCGGCGTCGAAATATACGGCAAGGCCGAGTACGCCAATCCGGGCGGATCGGTCAAGGACCGCCCTGCGCTCAACATGATCCGCGACGGCGAACGCAGCGGCAAGCTGCATCCGGGCGGCACCATCATCGACGCCACCAGCGGCAATACCGGCATCGCCTACGCCATGATCGCCGCAGCCTCCGGCTACAAGGTCAAGCTTTACCTGCCCGCCAACGCCTCGCAGGAACGCAAGCGAATTCTGAAGGCCTACGGCGCCGAGCTCGTTCTCACCGACCCGGCCAAACAGACCGACGGCGCAATTCAAGCCTGCCGCGAAGAGTACTTGGCGCACCCGAAGAGGTACTACTATCCAGACCAATACGGCAACCCCGCAAACTGGATGGCGCACCACAATACGACCGGCCCCGAGATCTGGCTCCAGACCGAGGGACGCGTCACCCATTTCGTCACCGGCCTGGGTACCAGCGGCACATTCATGGGCGTCGGCCGCTACCTGCGCGAGACCGCGCCGCACGTCAAGCTAGTCTCGATGCAGCCAGCGACCGGCTTCCACGGCCTCGAGGGCCTCAAGCACATGGAAACAGCGATGGTCCCGCCGATCTATGACGGCGAACTAGCCGACGAAGACATCGCCGTCGAGACCGAAGACGCCTACCGTATGGTGAAGCGTTTGGCGCGCGAAGAAGGCTTACTGGTCGGCATCAGCTCGGGCGCGAACGTAGTTGCCGCGCTGCGCGTGGCCAAGCGTATCCAAGAAGGCGTCGTCGTGACCGTGTTTTGCGACGGGGCCGACAAATATCTAAGCGAAGAATTCTGGGACATAGAGCAGTGATTCGAATCAAAGACGAACCATTCCACGTGATGGTGGAGCACGCCGAGATGACGTACCCCAACGAGTGCGTCGGGGCCATGATGGGCTCGAACGAGGATGGAGTAAAGAGGGTCGATCTTGCCTATCGTCTGGAGAACTCAGCCGAGGGCTCGCAACAAGCTTTCTACCAATTGAGCAACCGCGACCTGCTCAAAGCCGACCTCGAAGCTCGCAAGATGGGCAAGGAGCTGATCGGCATCTACCATTCGCATCCCGATGCGGACGCGTATTTTTCGCAGACCGATCTCAAAAACTCTTGCCCTTGGTATTCCTTCGTCGTGCTCTCGGTCAAGAACGGCAAGTTCGATCACGCCAACTCCTGGCTGCCCGACGCCGACCAGACGCGCGCCGACAAAGAAGAATTGATCCACGGAGCAACAAATGGCTAAGATCCTGATTCCCACGCCGCTGCGCCAGTACGTCGGCGGTGTCGACTCAATCGATGTCGACGCGCCCAACGTCGGCGAAGCGCTCGACAAGCTGACCGCCGACCACGCCGATCTGAAGAAAAACCTCTTCAACGACGAAGGCAAGCTGCGTAGCTTTGTCAACGTTTACGTCAACGACGAAGACATCCGCTATCTCGAGCGCGATAAGACCGCCCTGAAGGGTGACGACGTCGTCAGCATCGTTCCGTCCATCGCCGGCGGCCATAGCCGGCGAGAGGTGAGCGGATGAGCGCGCTGCCCGACCTCTCGAACGAAGAGATCCTGCGCTACAGCCGCCACCTCATCCTGCCCGATGTAGGCATGGAGGGTCAGCGCAAGCTCAAGGGCGCCAAGGTCGCCATGGTCGGCACCGGAGGCCTCGGCGCGCCGCTCGGGCTCTACCTCGCCGCCGCCGGCATCGGCAAGATCGGCATCGTCGATTTCGACGTCGTCGACGTCACCAACCTGCAACGCCAAGTCATCCATGGGACCAAAGACGTCGGCCGCCCTAAGATCGACTCCGCGGCGGAAACGATGCAGGATATCAATCCTTACCTCGAAATCGAGAAGTATGAGACGGCGCTGTCCTCTGACAACGCGCTCGAGATTTTTGGGGACTACGACGTCATCGTCGACGGTACCGACAATTTCCCGACTCGCTACCTCGTCAATGACGCTTGCGTGCTGCTCGGCAAGCCCAACGCCTACGGCTCGATCTTCCGCTTCGAGGGCCAAGCGACGGTCTTCGGCCACGAAGACGGCCCATGCTACCGCTGCCTCTATCCCGAGCCGCCGCCGCCGGGGCTGGTGCCGAGCTGCGCCGAGGGAGGCGTGCTGGGAATCCTGCCGGCCGTCATCGGCAGCATCCAAGCGACCGAAGTCGTCAAGCTGATCCTCGGCAAGGGAACAACGCTGAGCGGACGGCTGCTGCTCTACGACGCCATGAACATGAAGTTCCGGGAGCTGAAGCTGCGCAAGAATCCCGAGTGCCCGCTTTGCAGCGACAACCGCACCATCCACGAGCTGATCGACTACCAGCAGTTCTGCGGCATCCCGCAGCAGCAGGCCGAAGAAGCGGCCCAGGCCGGTAGGCTGCCCGAGTTGACGGTAACGGAGCTCAAAGCCAAGCTCGACGCCGAAGAGGACATTTTCGTGCTCGACGTCCGCGAGCCGCACGAGTACGAGATCGCAAAGATCCCAGGCACGACGCTGATCCCGTTGGGACAATTGCCTAAGCGAGTCGACGAGCTCGAAGCTACCGCCGACATTATCGTCCACTGCAAGATGGGCGGACGCAGCGCCAGAGCCCAACAGATCCTCAAGGACATGGGCTTTTCGCGCGTGACAAACCTCGCCGGTGGGATTCTGGCCTGGAGCGATCAAGTCGATCCGTCGGTTCCGAAGTACTGACGAAGCACAAGTAGACTACAGACGATTCGGAAAGGGCCCTGCGCGCCTGGCGCAGGGCCCTTTTTCGTCTCCTAGGCTCAAGCTTCTCCTGCTTTCTTGTGGCTTGGAGCAGGCACGAACGGCGCTCTTGATGAGAAATAGACGTGAAAAGAATCCGCTCCGAATGATTCTTGGGGTTATACTTTCCATTCAAAGATTGAACCGGTAAGGATTCTTCCCCTTTCCCGAGGAAATAGTCGATACACACGACGCTACGAGGAGCAACCCCTTGGCACAAGACCTCAACTCACTAACGACCAACGAGTATCAAGCCAACCTCTACGCGGCGCGGCCTCTCGCCGCCGACGCGAGCACGCCGAAGCTCGGGGTCTGCGTCTCGGGCGGAGGGTCGCGGGCGCTGAGCTGCGCGCTGGGTCAGTTCTCCGGCCTACGCAGCCTGTCCGACCCCGACAACCCGGCGCAGACGATCCTCGACCGCGTCGACTACCTCTCTTCGGTTTCCGGCGGGAGCTGGGCTTCCGTCCTCTTCACTTTCCTGCCCAAGACCGTCGGCGGCAAGCCTGTCACCGACGACGACTTCCTCATCTCGCCCGGCGAGCCGCAGGATCTGGTCAAGCAAGCGGAAAGCACGGATTCGCCCCTTAACGTCGTCTACATGAATCCGCTTTGTCTCGGCACGACGCCGCAACGCTTCAATCCGGTGGTCATTGCGGAGTACCTGTATACGCTCCACGAGTGGGGGTTCCTCTCGAACCCAAAGAAGTGGCGCTGGTTCTGGATCGCCGCGGTCGGCGACATCGTTCTAAAGCCGTTTGGCCTCTACGACGCTCAGTACGACAAGGACAAGACGTTCATCGAGCCTGCCCGCTACTTCAGCCTGTCGGATGAGCACGTCAAGAATCGCATCATGGGGGAGAACCCGACGCTCAAGCCCGAGGAGTTCTACGTCGCACGCCAGGGCAGGCCCTCGCTCTTCGTGAACACCAACATCCTGCAGGACCGCGACGAAGGCCTTCCGCCTCAGACCCCGGTCCAGAGCAATCCGATTGATACGGGAGTCTTGGGGCGCAGCCCCGACGGCTCGATAGTGGGCGGCGGGAGCGTCGAGTCGTTCGGCTTCACCTCCACATTGGAAGGCAAGGGGAAGTACCCTGCAACCGCGTCGGTCACGCTCCAACGCCGCTACTCTCTGTGCGATATCGCCGGCTGCTCGAGCGCCTTCTTTGCCGAATACCTGCTGCGGTATCTGGCCGACGGGATCGACGACGTCATATCGGAGGTCGAACAGTTTCTCATCAAGGAACTCCATTTCTTACCGAGTGTGGCGAAATTTACCGCGGGTCTCGTCAAGGCGGAGCTTGAGCCCTTCCTCGATGTCGAGGTCGCGAAGCTCATTCCCCAGTACAACTATTGGCCGCTGGGCGAGGTCGACAAGCCGGACCCCGCCAACACGACGCACGGCTTCTCCGACGGCGGCAACTTCGACAATACCGGCATCCTGGGCATGCTCGCCCGAACTAACGTTAGCCACATCATCTCCTTCGTCAACAGCGAGAAGCCGATCAGCCGGGAATCTCCTCAGAGCGAAGTGGTGCTCGCCGGGCAGGTGCCCCTACTCTTCGGCTACAAAGCGTTGCCGAAGGGCGGCAAGTACGTCTCCTACGGCGGGATGGACCCGAGCGAGCCGATGAGCTACGTCCAAGTCTTCAGCGACGAAAATCAGGAGTTCGCGGCGCTGCGAGAGGGTCTCTACAACGCCAGTTGCGGCGGCCCAGGCAAGGGCGACGACCTGGCGACCTACACCGCCGCCTTCACCCAATCGCTGACGACGGTCCACAACCCGGTGGCCCACATCGAGGGCGGACGAACAGTGACCGTGCTCTGGGTCTACAACAACCGGGTCAACAGTTGGCAGCAAGCGATCACGGACTCCGAAATCAAGACGGACCTGGCCAAGGGTCAGTCCAACCAGAACCAAAACGGCACGCCGATCAACACCAATGGGGCCGGCAGCGGGCCTGTCGCAAACTTCCCCTGGTACTCGACCGGCTCCCAAATCTACGTCGATAAGGAAGGCGTGAACATGCTAGCTCAGCTCTCAGCCTGGAACGTCCGGCAACTTTCGGCGGAGATCTGCAAGCTCCTGGCTACCTAATCGCCATCAGGCAGCCAAACCTGTGGCGGAACCGTCATCCTGCATCACTCAACCGCCATCGTCACCGGGATCGACGACACTCCGCCGATCGTCACCACAACCGGAACTTCATCTCCCGAGGGTAAATCCTCGCTCGTTTTCGCGTTGATCTGATTGAGTCCGACCAATCCGGGGGCCAACCCTGAGAACAGGACCCGCACCGCTACTCCGCCTACTGTCACCTCGGGCGTCGTCAGCGTCTTGGAGGTCGGGAAGGCGCCGGCGACGCGGCCGCTTTCGGGCCGATCCGTGACCGGACCCAGCCCGGTGAGGAACATCGTAAGCGGCTCGCCCGGGCGAAGCGGACGGGCGTTCGAAAAGAGTCCCGCCGGGGCTGCCAGCGTGCCGCCGGAGTTTCCGATCAGGATCGAGCCCTGCCTCGTGCCGTCTTGCGCGACAACAAAGATCGCCGGTGAATGGCTGGCGAGAGCAACCCGCGCCGGGTCGCTCGTCAAACCGCCGACCCGAACCCGCGCGGTCGTGTCTTCAATCCCCGCCAGCTCCCAGGGAATCTGAATGTTCATCTGTAGCGGCGAGGAGTAGAAGAGCGGCGCCCAAAAGGACTCGCCGAACAAGATACCCCCGCCGCCGAACACGGTGGCAAGCGGGGTTCCCCTGGCCGACTCGACAAAAGCGGCAACGTCCTCCCCGAAAACCGACACAATCGAGCCCGGCGCGAGTGGAATCTCATCAAAACCCGCAGCGATCACAATGCCTCCAGCGCCGATGCGGGGCGAAAGCATCGAAGGATCTTCAACTGCGTACTCGATGATGGTCGGAGGCTCGTCGGGCAAGGTAGAGTTGACGACCGTGATCTCCGCGACGCCGGCCGCAGCGACATCGGCTTGGCTTACCTCGACCTCCAATCGCTGATTGTCAAGCGCTTCACTGGGGCGCAAGCGCCCGTTCCAGCGCACCTCCGAGGCTGCGTCGAAGTTGGCTCCCACCAAGTAGAGAGAGAATGGCGGACCGCCCGCGGAAGCTCTTTGCGGGTAAACGAACGAAACCGTCGGCGGTAGGCTGGGCGGCGCGATTCGAAACAGCTCACCTCCGATATCGGCGACGTAGAGTTCGCCGGACTCGTCCTCACCGAAGGTAGTGATCGAAAATTTGGTCGCTCGTCGCGAGACAACTTCCCAAACTCCCGCCGTCGCCGCCGCGGCGGTCATCTCGCCCGAACAGAAGTCGCCGTAGAGATACGTCCCGGACAACTCGGGCAGCGCGGCTCCCCGGTACACATAGCCGCCGATGACGGAGCAGCCGCTTTCGTGCGAATACTCGAGGATCGGCTCCACGAGCTCCCCGAGCAGGTTGCAGTCGGTCGAGCCGTCGACACAGCGCCGGCCCTCCATCAGATTCCAGCCGTAATTCTCGCCGCCCCGGCTCGTCGCTGGCTGGAAGTCGATCTCCTCGACATCATCCTGTCCCACGTCGGCGATGAAGATGTCGCCGGTCAATCGATCGAAGCTAAAACGCCAAGGGTTGCGCAACCCGTACGCCCAGATCTCACCGCGTGCCGCCTCCTGGGCGACCTGCCCAGGTTGCTCGACAAATGGATTGTCGGCGGGAACGGCGTACGGCTCGCCCGAATCGACGTCGAGACGCAGAATCGTGCCGTATAGATTGTCGAGCTGTTGCGCTTTGGGATTATCGGAGAATCCGGGGCCGCCGTCCCCGAGGGAGACATAGAGCATGCCGTCGGGTCCGAAATGCAACTGGCCGCCCTTGTGTTGCTCCGAATTCGGCGGCTCCGGCAGTCGCAACACTTCCGTCTCCGAGTCAGGATCCGCGACGTCTCCTCCGTCGAGCGCATGGAAACGCGACAACACCGAGTCCCCTTCCGAGTCCGAATAGAAGACGTAAAAAAAGCCGTTCGATTCAAACCGTGGGTGAAATGTGATCCCCAGCAACCCACGCTCGCCGCAACAAGCGACTTGGGCGCGCAGATCGAGGAACGGCTTCTCGAGACGGGCTCCTCCGGCGATCAAGTGAACCAACCCGCTCTGGCCCGTGACGAACAGCCGTCCCGAGGCGTCGCCCGCGTGCGCCACGGAGGTCGGTTGGATGAGGCCGCCGGAGACTCGCTGCAAAACGACCCGGTTTAGCAGGTCCGACTCTGCCGACAGGCGGTGCCCGGTCAGGCTCGCGCAAACAAGTGTTAAGCCGCCCGCAAACCGGGCTGCATGTCGAAGATTGAAGGACATTTGGATGCGATTACGCTCCAAAAATCCTAGCACGCTAGGTTGTCGGGATCGCAGCCGACCACATCCGGAGCGACCCGGGCCCAGAGCCCTGCTTCGCCCCCGGAAAGAGACTTGTCAAAGCTCCCGGGTCGCTAGTGGGAGCCTTCCTCGATGCGTTCCCGGGCTTCCGTAATCCACTTCGGAGGCCGGCCTCGCTTACGCCCCTTGCCTTCCGCCGCGCGCTCGAAGAGAGCGATCGCTCCGTCAATCTGCTCCCGCTGGCGACGCAGCTCCGAGATCGCCTTGTAAAGAAGGTCAATGCTGATCATTTCAGTCTCCCTAGCCGCAAATCGCCCAGCAAATTTCTGGCGTATTCGCACCAGTAGGGGGGATATAACTATTGTCCTTTCTGATAGGCTTCACAGCAATGGATCAAAGGATACATTCGAAATCAACCATTCGTACTATTGGAGTACGGGGAAGCCCTCAGTTCAGACACGGTCCAGCCTCCTCGCTCCTCCGCCCGGACTCCCTACAGCGCGCGTCGGAGTACCACTAGGCCATCTAGGTGTTTTTCCTTACTACTACCAGGGCCTTGGGCGTATAGACGCCAGCCCTCCAGTGGGTTTTACTATTCTATGGAAGGGGTTGCTTCCCACATGATGCGCGGCAAAATTCTGCTGATCTCTCCCGATGAAGACCTCCTACAGGGGCTGAAGCAGGGGCTCTCGCATCTCAAGGACCGCGGGATCACGGTTGCGCTGCGGCGGTATCCTGACGAGGACGAGCTGCAGCGGACCTTCGCCCGCGAGCGGCCTTCCACCGTAATCGTCGGCCTCAGCGAGCGAGACGCGGCTCTGAAGCTCATCGAGCTCATTCACGAGAGCTACCCGGAGACCGTGGTCGCCGGAGCGCACGTTACCGACGTATCAGACTTGATTCTGGGCTGTATCCGCGTGGGAGCGCGGGACTACATCGGCTTGCCCGTTGAAGACGCTGCGTTGCGGCGACTGTTGCAACTCCAGCCGAGAACGCAATCGTCGGTAGACAAAGAGGGGCGCGTCGCCTGCTTCCTTCCCGCGCGCGGAGGCTGCGGCGGCTCAACCGCCGCTGTAAACGTTGCAGCCGCCCTGGGTCGAGAGTCCGGCCAGAGCGTGCTGTTCATGGATCTCGATTTCCACGCTGGCACCGCTGACTTGTGTTTGGGATTGAACGCCCCGTTTACCTTGGGCGATGCCGTTCGCGTCGGCTCCGACCTCGAAAACCTTTGGGGCAAGGTGACGCACCGCTGGAACGGGATCGACGTACTGGCGGCTCCGCGGAACGGTTTTTCAGTCCATACCGAGCTCATTCAAGAGACCCCGCGCGTGATTGAGTCGGCGCGGCGGCACTACGACTGGGTGATATGCGATCTGCCGCCTGCGGTCTACTCCAGTTCAGTCCGTGTCCTGAATCTGACCGAGGCCGTCTATCTGGTTTGTACGCCCGAACTCCTGTCCCTCAAAATGGCTCGCAGACGAGCCGACGAGCTGATCGGGCTCGGCGTGCCGAAGGACTCGATAAAGCTGGTCGCCAACCGTGTCCGAAAGGACGACGTTTTGCAGCCGAAAGAGATCGCCGAGGTCACTCGCATGCCCGTGCCCTGGTCGCTGCCCAACGACTACAAGACAGTCACCGACGCAATTCGGCAGCAGACCCAGATCTCGCCCGCATCCGAGCTCGGCAAGAGCTTCGCCCAATTCGCCCGAGGCATCGTTGGACCGAACCCGGACGCAGCGGGCGCGGGTGCCGGAGGCGCCTTGCGGGGCGTGCTCGGGCGAGTTGCGAACCGCTATTTCTCTCCTGTCAAACCGAGTGATCCGCAGCGGGCGGTGGCGCAGCGCAGCTCGACGCAGCGAGCGTTCGCAGAGTAGGCTGCACCTGCCGAGCGGACGCCTCAGCTACCCCTCGGGCTAGAACTCCCGCAAACCCAAAGCCTTGATCTTCGAAGCCAACGTTGTCGGCTTGACGCCGAGCAGCTTTGCCGCGCCTGAAGGGCCGGAGACTCGCCAACGACACTGTTCGAGAGCCGCCACGACGTTCTCCTTCTCCCGCCGCTTGAGCTCTTCGAAGGTCTGAACCCCCGAGCCGCTTTTCGCGCCCTTGTCGGCGGGGGAGGGCTCTTTCTTCGAACCGCTCGACCCAGGAAGATCGAACTCAAGCGGCCCGGACTGCGCCCGGATGACCGCCCTTTCCACCGCATTCTGAAGCTCGCGAACGTTCCCCGGCCAGTGGTAACGCCGTAGCGCCTCGACGTGTCTCTGCTTCAACCTGACCTTGGCCGCGGGCAGACCCAGACGCCGGCTCGTTTGCTCCAAGAAGCGGGCCGCCAACAACGGCACGTCCTCCAGCCGATCGCGAAGCGGCGCGGCCTCGATCGGGAACACGCTGAGCCGGTAGTACAGATCCTCGCGGAAGCGTCCTTCGGCGACCTCGCGCTCGAGATCTCGATTCGTCGCCGCGATAATCCGAACGTCGGCCGTGCGAGTGCGTTCCTCGCCGACGCGTTCGAAGGCGCCCTCCTGCAAGACGCGCAGCAGCTTGCTTTGCAGCTCCAACGGGATCTCGCCGATCTCGTCAAGGAAAAGTGTCCCGCCGTCGGCCAGTTGAAAACGCCCCAGCCTGTCCCGGATCGCGCCCGTGAACGCTCCCTTCACATGGCCGAAAAACTCGCTCTCGAAGAGTTCACGGGGGACGGAAGCGCAGTTGACCTTGACCATCGGCCGATCGGCGCGTCGGCTGCGCTCGTGCACCGCCCGGGCGATGAGCTCTTTACCCGTTCCGGACTCGCCGCGAATAAGTACGCTTGCGTCGGCAGGACCCACCAGGCCGACTTGATCAAGCATCTTGCGCACCGCGTGGCTCTGGCCGACGATGTTTCCGAAGCCGTGGGCCGACTTGACCTCTTCTCGCAGATATTCGTTCTCGCGTTCGAGCCGGCTCTGCAGGCGCTCAACTTCCTCGAAGGCGCGAGCATTGGCGATCGCCGTCGCGGCATGGTCGGCGAACAGACGCAGCCAAGCGACCTTTTGCGGAGAGAGCTGTTCTCGAGTAAAGACGCCCAAAACCCCGAGAATCTCGTCTCGAAACCGCAGCGGGTGTCCGACAAACGACCGGATGCTCTCTCGATTCATCCAGTCGTCGCGTCCGATCCACTCCTTGTCGTCGGCCGTGTCGAACAAGTGCTCCGACTCTCCGCTAGCGCCGATCCGGCCGATGATCCGGACGCCCAGCGGAAAGCGCTGAAAATCGCCGTCTATGCGATGCCACCTGTGGCCGCTCGCGGGGTTCGTCGGCCTTCCGACGCTCGCCCTGAGGTGCAAGCAGGATTCCTGATCCGGACACTCGCTTCGCATAGCGCAGCATTCACAAATATCGCCGGGGGCGACCAGCCAGATTCGAGCCAACGTGCAAGACGCGTCGTCGGCCAGACCAGTCACGATCATCTGCAGCACGGTCTCTACGTCGCGAGCTTTCGCCACCGCGAGAGAGATGGACTGAAGCAGCTCCAGATCGAGCGATCCAGAGGCGTTTCGATCCCCGCTGTCCTGGGCTTCCGCCTTCGACATGCCTCAAAGGCCATTAGACGGGAGACTCCAGCGACTGTCAACGAGTGCTCGTTGTAGAAGAAAGACCCCTGCGCCTCCTCCGTCCCCAGCGAAAACCGAGGGCCCAGGCGGCCCCGCGTGAATCATGGACCTGGCCCGGAACTCTCGGGAACAATACCCGGACCGATTCGGCGGGATCCCATTCAGGCAATCACGTCGCGGACGACCGTGCCGTGGACGTCCGTCAAGCGGAAGTCGCGGCCGGCGTAGCGGTAAGTGAACTTCTCGTGGTCGAAGCCTAGCAGGTGCAGCAGCGTGGCGTGCAGGTCGTGGACGTGAACTTTGTCCTGCTCGGCACGGAAGCCGAAGTCGTCGGTGGCGCCGTGAACGTAGCCTGCCTTCGTTCCGCCGCCGGCCAGCCACATCGAGAAGCCGTACGAGTTGTGATCGCGGCCATTTTGCCCGTCATTGGCGCCAAACGTCGTCAGCTCAACCGCCGGCGTTCGACCGAATTCGCCGCCCCAGATAACCAACGTGTCGTCGAGCATGCCGCGCTGCTTGAGGTCGGTGAGCAGGGCGGCGATCGGCTGATCGCACTGGCCGGCTAGGCGGCGATGATTCTTCTCGATCTCACTGTGGCTGTCCCAAGGTTGACCGGCGCCGTGCCATACCTGGACGAAGCGCACGCCTTTCTCGAGCAGGCGCCGGGCGATGAGCATCTGGCGCCCGTGCATCGTCTCGCCGTAGAGTTCTTTGATGTGCCCGGGCTCCGAGCTGACGTCGAATACGTCTGCCGCTTCCATCTGCATGCGGAAAGCCAGCTCGAAGGACTGAACCCGCGCTTCGAGCAGCACGTCGTTGTCCTGTTCTTGCCGATGCGCGCGGTTGAGATCAGCGAGCAGGTCGAGTTGGCGGCGCTGCGCCGAGTGGTCGGCGTAGTTGCTGCGCACGTTCTCGATCAGCTTCTCGGGCGCGCTGTGCTTGGTGTCGACGTGTGTCGCTTGAAAGGCGCCGGGCAGGAACGCCGAACGCCAGTTCTTAGCGCCCCACACCGGGTAACCGCCGGGGCAAAGAACGATGAAACCCGGCAGATTGCGGTTCTCGCTGCCCAGGCCGTAGGTCAGCCATGAGCCAAAGCTGGGCCGCGACTGTTGGGTCGTGCCGGTGTTCATCATCATCAACGAAGGCCCATGGTTGGGCACGTCGGTATTCATGGACCGGATGACGCATAGATCATCGACGTGTTCAGCGACCTTAGGAAAGATTTCGCTGACTTCGATGCCGCTCTGCCCGTACTCCTTGAATTCGAATGGCGACGGGAACGCAGCTCCGGTCGGCCTTTCCGTGCGCAGGTGGATGGGAAGCTTTTGACCGGCGTACTTGGTCAAGGCAGGCTTGGGGTCGAACGTATCGACCTGCGAAGGGCCGCCGTTCATGAAGATATGGATGACGCGTTTGGCCCGGGCCGGCAAGGGAGGCGGTTTGGGGGCCAGGGGGTCGGCTGGGTCGAAGGACTGAGCGGCCTGCAGCTGACCCGTCTCGCCCAGCAGCGATGCGAGCCCCGCCAAGCCTATGCCCATGGTCGCGTCGCGGAGGACGGTGCGTCGGGTTATTCGCGGAATTCTAGGCATTGTCGGCAAAACCCTCAGTCGACGAACGTGAATTCGTTCGTCATCATCAGCACCTGCGCGTACTGCTCCCACACGTCGAGCGGTTCTTCTTGGGGCAGCGAGAAGTCGTCCTCGGCGCTCCAACGTCGCCCTTGCTGACCGCGGTCAACCGTCGATTCCTCATTGATGACCGGCGCCCAGGAGAACTCGTCGGACTCGTAGTCATCACGCGAGTCCACGATGAAGTCAACGATCTCACCAAGGCCGACGTACACGTTCTTCAAGTCGGTCGAGGCCGACATTCCGGTCAGCGTCCAGTTGGCCAGTATTCCTTGTCGGTCGGAGACGATCCAGCCGCGAATCCCGTTCGAGTATTGGAAGCGGCGAGCCTGTGCGCCCATCGGGTGGTTCAGCACCCCGCTGACGGAGACCTTGCCTTCGATGGGAGAGATCCAGCGGCGCACGACCGCGTGATCGAGATCGTCGCCGGGTGCTCCGCCTGTCGCCGTGAGGCCAGCGCGCCCGCCGACAGTCGCAGGCAGCATCGGGCCACGCTGCAAGCGCTCGCCCTGGACGAACTCGAAGGCTTGGAACGCCTCCACGTTTCCGGTCGCGGGATCGAATTGGCCCGAGCCGTAGCGCCACGGTGAAGATGTAGCCGACTGCGGGGTGGCGGCGGTCGGCTCCCTTCCGTTGACGAAGTCCCTTGCTGCGTCGAGCTCACGCGCGGTTGGCTCGCGGCCGAGAACGCGCCGGTGGATAGAACGCGCGCGATCAGCAGGCGCCTGCTTTGGCAGCGAACTGACGATCGCACGGGCTTGCTCGGCGGCGAACGGGCTGTTCAGCAGAAAGAGCGCTTGCTGCGGCACGGTGGTGAGCTGCCTCTTCGGCGTGTGCTGCTCCGGGTTCGAGAAGTCAAACGAGCGCATCAGCCCGGACGGTTCTTCTCGCGAGATGTACGCGTAGACCGACCGCCGAGGCGACGAAGGACGCGCGTCGAGAGCGAATGGAGGTCCGCCGACGCTGCGGTCTAGGCGGCCGGCCGCGAAGAGCATCGAATCGCGCAAAGCTTCGAAGTCCAACCGGCGGCGGTTCTGACGCCACAGCAACAAATTGGTCGGATCGACGGAGGCGCAGTCCGGAGCGTGGGCGCTCGATTGCCGGTAGACGCGCGAGAGCATGATCCGCCGGATGAGCTTCTTCGTCGACCACCCATCCTCGACGAACGACGTGGCCAGATAGTCGAGGAGTTCCGGATGGGAAGGAGCATCGCCGCGCTCGCCGAAGTCGCTCGGCGTTCGCACGAGGCCCTCGCCGAAGAGGTTCTGCCAGACGCGGTTCACCCAGACCCGAGCAGTCAGCGGGTTGTCCGCCGAGGCGATGGCGCGGGCGAGCTCGAGGCGGCCGCTGCCCTTCTCGAACGAGTCGCCCTCTGAGAGCGCGGTAAGAAAGCGCGGCTCCACTGGCGATCCCTTGTCGTGCTGGTTGCCGCGAACGAAGACGAATGCTTGCTGCCGCTCGTCGGCCTCGGCCACGATCATGGCGTGCCGCGGACCGCCGCGGAGGCTCCATTCGAGCATCACTGCTTTGTATTGCCAGCCGAGCTGTTTGACCACGTTCGAGTCGCCCTCGTTCTGGATCCACCAGAAGTCCTCGAAGGGCACATTCGTCGGAGTGTCGGGACCTCGCAAAACCAACCGGAGTTTTTCTTTCTCGGCGTGAGGCCACGGTTCGGAGCGGTCGGCGTCGGCGAGCTGCTTGGCCAGAAGCGATGCCCGGTCGCCCAGGTCGGCGAAGACCGAATCGCCGTTGTCGATCCGTTGGACCAAGTAGCGCCGCCAGCGCTCGAGGAGATGAAGGTTGAGGTTGCTCTCCTTCGAGAGCGACTCCAGTCGGCTGTTCGAGAAGTTCCGGCCTTCCCAGGCGGCAGCGAGGTATTGCTCGAGCGTCTCCGCCTGCCGAAACTCTTGCTTGTGATCTTCCAGTCGCTCGCGTTTGAAGCGACGAATCCACTCACGTCGCATGGCCAGTTTTTTCTGGTAGAAAGCGGACATTCCGTCGTTCGGCGGTGTTTCGATCGGCGTTGGTTCGAGAACGTCGAGCGAATTGAGAAAGACGCTGTAGAGCGAGTAGTAATCCTTCTGCGGAATAGCGTCGAACTTGTGGTCGTGGCACCGGGCGCAGGCGACGGACAAACCGAGGAAGCCGCGGCTGACGACATCGATGCGGTCGTCGAGATTCTCGGGAACGTCGGTGGGGCGCGGCAGGTTGATGCCAACGGTGAGCAGGCCCAGGGCAGCCAAGTGACGCTTCTCGCCAGGGACTAAGTCCGCTGCGAGTTGCCGCACTATAAAGTCGCCGTAGGGCATGTCCTCGTTAAAGGCGTTGATGACCCAATCGCGGTAGGTCCAGGCGATTGGAAAAGGCTTGGCCTGAAAACCTTCGTCGGAATAACGCGCGACGTCGAGCCAACGGCGCGCCCAACGTTCGCCGAAGTGTTTCGATTCCAGCAACCGGTCGACGAGCTGTTCATAAGGTTCAGCTGAGTCCCCCTCGGCGAATCGGCGAGTCTCCTCCGCGCTCGGCGGCAGGCCGACGACGTCGAAGTAAGCGCGCCGGATGAGCGTCGGTCGATCGGTCTCGGGCGAGGGCTTGAGGCCTTCCTTCCGCAAGCGCAGTTCGACGAAACGATCGATCGGGGTGAGCGACCAATTGCTTACACTCTCGGGAACTTCCGGGCTGACGGGCGCCTGATAAGCCCAGTGCGCGCTTCCGTCGTCGCCGTTTCGCGTAGCAATCGCTTCGGGGATCGGGGCGCCCATGCGAATCCACTCCGAAATAGCGGCGATCCTGTCGTTACTGAGCTTGCCCATGGGCGGCATCTTGATCGCGTCCTCATACTCGAGGACGTGGATCAAGAGGCTTCGCTCGGGGTGTCCGGGAGACACTGTCGGACCCGCGTTTCCGCCGGCTAAGATCGCCGCGGGCGAGTCTAAGCGCAAGCCGCCTTGGGGTTGCGGGCTCTGCTCGCTATGGCAGGCGTAACACTTCTCGGCAAGAATCGGGCGAACCTTTTCTTCGAAGTAGCGGACGCCGTCTCGGCTATCGGCGGCGCGCGCCCACAGTGCGCATGCGACCAGCGCGAACGTGATGGCAAGGCTGCGCTCGAGCTTCATCCAGCAATCGGTCCTTATCGGCGACTCTAGCTCCGGATTGTAGCTCAGAGCTTGGACGAGCGGCTCATAGACGTGATCGACGTCCTAATTCAGGGCATCCCGCTCCCGGAGAGGGCACGAACGCCCTTGAAGCCTCTCTCACGGAGTTGGTGAGCGGCTCTACACGGATCTCCCCTTTCTCAGCGAGTATCGGTTAAAGCCAGCGTTGGGAGGGCGGCCCCGGTGGCTTCTTCTGAGCCTACTCCGTCGAGGCTACCGAGCCGTCGGCGGTTTCCAGTTGGGATGCGGTTCGTGTTCCCGGTCCATAATCTGCTCCATGGCCTCCATAACCTTCGGGGCGCTCCTGGAGATGTTGTATTTTTCACCCGGGTCGGTGGAGAGATCATAGAGCTCGATTGGCCCGGTGAGCATCGGCTTGCGCACGCCCTTCCAGTTGTCGATTCGAACTGCTTGGGCCGAGCCGCCTTCATAGAACTCCCAATAGAGGAACTCATGTTTGGCCTGTTCGCCTTTGCCGGTCAGTACCGGAATGAAGCTGACGGAGTCCGTTTCCGCAGGGGTCTCCCGGCCCACCAGCTCGCTCAGCGTCGCCATCAAATCGCCGAAATAGCCAACGTGGCCAGAGACCCTGCCCGGCTGGATCGCGCCCGGCCACCACGCCAGAAGCGGGACGCGGATGCCGCCCTCATAGAGGTCGCGCTTCATCCCTCGCAGCGGTCCCGACGGGTCGAAGCGAGTCGGATTGTGGCCCGCTTCGTTGTGCGGGCCGTTGTCGGAAGAAAAGAGGACGAGCGTCTCTTCTGCGATGTCCAACTCAACGAGCAGATCGAGAATTCTCCCGACTCCGCGATCCATTCGGGTGATCATCGCGGCTTGCCCTCGATCGGGCTCCGGCCACTGCAGACCGGAATAGATTCCGTGATCGGGAACCTCGGCGCCGTCTCCAACGCCTCGAGTTCCTTCATTGTTCGCGTGCGGAATAGTGAGCGGGAGATAGAGGAAGAACGGATCCTCGCGGTGGCCCCGAATCCAGCTCAACGCCTCGTTCATGAACAGGTCATGACTGTAGCGCTTGCGTTCGGTCGCCCAACCGCCGCGAAAGCCTCCATATTCCCTTTCTCTCTCAACGACGTTGGGGAGCGGCTCGCGCGAGCGGCCGCGCCAAAGGAACTCAGGGTAGTAATTGTGCGCGTGCACTTGATTCAAATAGCCGTAGAACGTCTCGAAACCCTGCTCCAAAGGGTGCCCCGGTTCGCCGAGCTCGCCAAGGCCCCACTTGCCGATCAAGGCGGTTGAGTAACCGGCGCCGCGCATCACCTCGGCGATGGTGAGGTCTTCGTCTCTCAGCGACTGCATGATCATTGCGCCCGCGCCGCTCGCGTTGCCCCTCACATGCGCGTGGCCCAGGTGTTTGCCGGTCATCAACACGCCGCGAGACGGAGCGCAAACCGTTGCACCGGCATAGAAGTCCGTGAAGCGAAGGCCCTCGGCGGCCATGCGGTCTAACCGCGGCGTCTGAATGAGCCGCTGACCATAGGAGCCCAGATCTCCGTAGCCGAGATCATCGGCGAGGATAAAGATCACATTGGGACTCTGCGCCCGCGCGGGAGCCGCAGCGATCGCGAGTAGCGCCGCCAGGAAGACGAGTTGGATGCGATGAAGCGACATAGGCACTCCATATGATATGCCGGATGGGGGGTGGCACTCGACCTCCGGTTCGCGTGCCGTCACCCAGCGATCGTCGCCGCTTCGCGAGATTTCGCCCAGCTTGCCCCGGACGACCACGCGCTGGTTGTCCCGAGCGGGGCAGGTTCTGGCGGACGGTTGCTAACATTTGAACGCCGAGAAGGTCGAAGCAAGCGAAAAGGAGCGTGAACCATGACAAGTCGGAGATCATTCTTTCGAACCGCTTCCGCGGCGCCCTTGCTCGGCGCCGGCCTGACTGGTTGTGGCGACGAAGGGCCGGCGACCGAGGGGCGGAACTATTTCGAGGAGTTGGGGCTCCAGCAATTTATCAACGCGGGCGAGCCGTACACGTCGTTAACAGGCGCGCTAATGCCGCCGGAGGCTGTCGAGGCGTATGTATACGCGTCGTCGCGTTATGTACGGCTGACGGAATTGCACGATGCCATCGGCCGCAAGCTGGCTGAGATCATCGGCTGCGAGGCAGCCATGGTGACGGCTGGAGCGAGTTCGGGCCTCGTCTTCGGCACCGCCGCCTGCGTCACAGCGGACAGCGACGAGGCCGTTCGCCAGTTGCCCGACACGACAGGCCTGAAAAATGAGGTCATCATTCAGAAGGCGCACCGCTACGGCTATGACCGCGCTGTTCGCTACTGCGGAATGAAATTGGTTGAAGTCGAGACCCGCGAAGATCTGGCGGCCGCGGTCAACGAGCGGACGGCAATGATGCTGTTCAACAACACCAACGATCCCGAAGGGCAAATCAAAGTGGCGGAGTTCGCCGAGCTGGGCAAGAAACACGGCGTACCGACGTTTGACGATTGCGCCGCGGACGTGCCGCCGGCGGCACATCTGTCGGACTATCTGAACATGGGGTTTGACCTGGTGACCGTTTCCGGCGGCAAGGGAATCCGCGGTCCCCAGAACGCGGGGCTGCTGTTGGGCCGGAAAGACCTGATTGAAGCGGCCCGGGTTCACGCGCCCCCAAGTAGCCGAGGCATTGGCCGCGGGATGAAGGTCAGCAAGGAAACAATGCTCGCCATGTATGTGGCGGTTGAGTCCTTTCTGGCTCGCGATCATGAAGCCGACTGGAAGGAATGGGAGCGGCGCGTGGAACTCATCGGCGCTGAAGTGTCGAAGGTTGCGGGCGTAACGACGGAGATGTTCGCTCCGCCGCTTCACTACCATGTCCCGCACCTGCGGATTCGATGGGATGAGACGGCAGTAAAGGTCCGGCCGGGAGAGGTCAGACGCCAACTGCGGGAAGGCGAGCCTTCCATCGAGTTGCGCTCCAGCCCGGACGACCGTTTGGAGCTGGGGGTATGGATGTTGCAGCCTGGCGAGGAGCGGATTGTGGCGGATCGGATTCGGGAGCTTCTCCAGGGAGCGTCTTGAAGTTCAGCATCGTCACCTCAGGACCTCGGGAGAGACAGGACGATGAATTCGAAACAGCTTTAGGCGTCTTTACCGGGCGCTGGCCGGGCCGCAGCCTGCGCGCATTGTTAGAAGTGGAGCTATCATGGCCAAATACGAAACAAGAAGAAATCTATTGAAAAACACTGCTACGGCCACTGCTGGTTTATCTCTAGGCATCTCATCCCTCCATACGTCCTGTACCGGCGGAAGAACTGGAGATCCAATTGATATCGAAGTGAAAAGAGATGGCCGGTCGATTTCGATCCATCTACCTGCGCCGGACGACGTCATTGAAGTGGAAGTAAGGATTCTCAGCGAGGCAAATAACTACATCTTCGAGTACGACGACGTATCGCCTCATGCTCCAAAAGCTGACAATGAACAAACCAGGGAAGTTTGGACTCCCGATTATGCAGCAAGAGCGGAGTCCAGAAGACGATCTAGCCGCGAACAACGGTTTCCTGTGGTGGACCTTGTGCTGAAACAAGGCATGGAAGCCGTAATCGAAATCGACATGAATGAGCCGGGAGAGTATAACTTCAACGGCCATGGGTCGACTCCGATCGCCAAAGAGATTCGGATACCCGACGAACATGTTGAGCACTGGGGCAACACATTGATTCTAGACCCCAAGTCAAATTCCATCACGAGTTTCTACATCGCATCAACAATCGCAGTAGTCGATTCCAACGTAGGTTTTGAGTTTGACGCACTGCGGGACGATTGGGTTGGACTGATATCGGTACACGATGTCGATTCCAAAGAACTCATTGCAAGCGCTTCTGTTTCCTGGGATATTCAATTGCCTCACATCTCCACAGGCACTGGCGTGACCAGGCAAAGAATGATCGAATCTCTGTCGTGGGCGACGAAGTTCATTCTAGATTGCCGGAACACAAATCCAGCTAGTGATACGTACGGCGGAGAATTTCTTCTATACGACCTTGCGGCTAAGACTCGCTTGCGTTCCGAATGGTCCTGGGCCTGGGGACCGTCCGCAAAAATGCTGTTGGGAGCCTCGACCATTGAGGGCGTGGATGTTGGCATGAGCAGCGAACAGCTTCTAAGAAAGGCTGTTGACCTTGGTCATGCAACCTTGAGGAAGCAGATCCTTGATACGTCACATCCCGCTTATGGCGTGCTCCGAACGAGCAGTAGTGTTGCGAGTACCGTCGACACTTTGTTCCTCGTGGGCTGGGGATGGATGCCCCTGTACAAAGCGACCGGGGATCCTCTATACCTTGAAGCCGCTGAAAAGGTAGCCCAAGCTGCTGAGCGGCTCATGGATGAGTACGAGGACATTATGGTCCCGCAGTCTTTCAATCTAAGGACAAAGACTTGGAGTAATGTTATGAGCTTTGAGAGCTCGATGGGATTACCTGGCCTTGCTGCGCTCTACATGACTACAGGGAGAGAATACTATCGCGATATTATGATCAGGCTTGCTGGACTGCTTATAAACGCGTTTGAAGAGGAAAGCGGACTTTGGAGCGTGTTCTATTCCGAGGAAACGCGTACGGCCAGTCCAACTAACTACTGGACAAAGGCATTGGGGTATAGCGTGGACGGCCTGATTGAAGCGCATAGGGCGGCGCCTGACCAAGACTATCTGGGAAAGGCAATACGGATCACTGAACATGTCCTGAACGCTCAAGCGCCGGATGGATCCTGGGCGGTGCGTTTTGACAGGTCTGCGGAGTATGTTGGGGTTGGCGACAAAGCAACTGCTCTATGGGCAGGTCTACTAATTAGATTGTATAAACTGACCGGGGACAAGACGTACCTCACGGCCGGAACCAAAGCTCTTGAGTGGTGCATGGACCATCAGTACTTCGGTGATGATACAATTGCAAGAGGATCAATTGTTGGACGTTCATGGCCGTCAGGGATTACATTCCGACACTGGTTTGATGTAGTCGTTACGTATACGGTATCCTTTTTTGGGAACTCACTTACTGAAGCACTCAGCCTCGATGAATGGAAGCAGTAAGAGAAAGGCGTCAAATAGAGAGGTCGGCGCGTTGGGTGACATTGGGGCGATTTGGACCCCTATGTTAGCTTAGAGACAAGACAGTCAGCTCTTCCCGCACGAGCGCGCGGTGAAGCTCGCCTGGGGATCCCGCAAAAGTCCGGCAGTGTCCGAAAATATCCGGGGTTTTTTTATTGTTGCGAGGCTCGAGCTACGACGACGTTAGCTTCAGCGCTTCGTGAATCTTGAGCGTCGCTCGGGCAATATCAAGCGTATCCTCGACCGAGCCCATCAGCGTGCGTTGCGGCAGCCAAAAGGAATCTTCGGACGCCTCCTCGGCCACCGGACACTCGCCGACGCGGTGCGGCAGCTTCTCATACATCGGGTTCTTGTAGAGCGGATGCGGATAGAACGCCCGAACCGGGATGCCTTCGGCCTCGAGCGCGGCGACGAAATCATCGCGGTCGGCGCCGAATTCGTCTTCGTCGATCCAGCCCGGGAGCAAGTAGAGCGTGTGCGCGCTCGCCGCCTCGGGTTGCTGTTGCAAATAGACGCCCGGCGTCCCCTCGAGCGCGTTGCGCAGCTCCTCGGTGTTGTCGCGACGTAGCCGAACCTGTTCGCCGAGCCGTTCGAGCTGAGCCAGCAGCACCGCCGCCTGGAAGCCCGTCATCCGAAAGTTCGACCCCAGTTCAAAATGCTCAAACCAGCCGCCGTCCGGACGCCGGCCGCCGTTGCCGAGCGAGCGGACGCGGGCTGTGAATTCCTCGTCGTTCGAAATGATCAGGCCACCCTCTCCCGCCGACATAGCTTTCGAATTTTGGAAGCTGAATGTCGACGCCAACCCGTAGCCGCCGGCACGCAGCCCGCGCCACTCCGCGCCGTGCGCGTGCGCCGCGTCTGAGATCACAATCAGCGAACGCGACTTCGCAAAATCCTCGAGACGGTCCATGTCGGCGATCTGTCCGGCGAAGTGAACCACGATCATCGCGCGCGTCCGCTTGGTCGTTTCCGCCTCGGCGCGCTCGGGGTCGATGTTGAAACTGCGGCGGTCAATGTCGACGAAAACCGGCACGGCGCCCACGCGCGACACCGCGGACGCGGTCGCAATAAAGCTGTGGGCCGGCACCAACACCTCGTCTCCCGGGCCAATGCCTGCCGCCAGCAACGACAACTCAAGAGCCAAGGTTCCGTTGGCAACGGCGACGCCGTAGCGCGCGTCGTGGAGGCCGGCAAAAAGCTGCTCAAGCTCGGTAACCAGCTCACTGTAGCCGCCCCACTGCTCAGAGAATAGGACTCGGCGCAGCAATTCTTCCTCGCGCGGGCCTGAGACCGGCCAAGCCGGATAGGGAGTGTCGCGGACAGGAGTTCCGCCCTCAATAGCGAGCTTCAACATGGCTGCTTCTTAGAATACCCGGACTGGCGCCCGCGCCGGGGAGAGTCATACACAGTCGCGATCCATTCTGGCCGATACGCCCTGAGAATGGTAGTTTGTTCCGGCGCCGGACGCTTGCTCCGCCTCGTGGCGCTCGGGGTCTGGGCCGTTGTCGCCTGGACGCAGAGCGCCGCCCCGAGAGAGTACGTCGATCTTCGGCAAAGTCCGCCTCCGCGAGCGGTCTATCGTTTGGACGGAGCGCTGAGCCCGCCAAGCGAACAGGACGCTGAGGTCGTTGCGCGCCAATTTGTCGACGTGTCCGACGCCGGCCGGGTCGCGCAGGGCTACGAGCTGCGGCTGAGTTCGCGCGTCGAGAGCGCCCAAGGAGAACTCACCCATCTTGGGTTCCAGACGATGCTCGGCGGCTTGGAGATCTACGGCGCCGAGATTCGGGCGCACGTCGACTCCCAAGGCCGTTTGATTCGGCTCGAGCAGAGCGCGCTTCCGTCCTTGCCTCGCATCAGCGGGGAGCTGCTCAGCGCCAAGGAAGCTATCCACGCAGCGATCGCGAGGGTTGATCCGACGATCGAGCCGCGATTCGAGCTGCTCGAAGAAGGGTCCGAGCCGGAGAGCCGCTCGATCGTGGGGGCGGCGGCGCTCAGCGCGCCCGCCCACGCCCGCCGCGTTTGGTTTGCGCTGCGAGGCGCAGCGCGCCCCGCCTGGCGGCTCTACTTGGAGATCGATCCTAAGCGAGCCTACGAGATCGTCGTCGACGCCGAGAGCGGTGAGACGCTTTTTCGCTTTCCGCTCGTGCGCGAACAAGCGTCGAGCGGCAGCGTGTTTGCGGCGCCGGCGGTCGCCAGCCCAGCGGAAGGATCGCGTTCGACTGAGCCGTTCACGGGCTGGCCCGTCGCCTCTGGCGTTTGTCCGAGCGACGTCTATCCGACGCAGTTCAGCCCGGGCGGCGCACAGGATGGTTTGTGTTGGGGCGACGGCGCCGAGACCGTAGGCACCAACGCCGACTCCTGTCTCGATACGGCCGGCAACAACGTGTGCGCCGGCCGCGGCGCAAGCGTTTCCGGCTCGTTCAATCCACCCTTCACAGATTCCTACTCCGCCTCAAACAATCCGGTCCCTGATCGAAACGCAGCGCTCGTCAACGCCTACTACTGGACGAACGCGGTGCACGACTGGCTCTACCGGCTCGGCTTCAATGAGGCCGCCGGAGCTTTTCAACAAGACAACTTCGGACTTGGCGGCGCGGCGGGGGATGCGGTGCGCGTCGATGTGCAAGACGCGGCGATGAGCGGCAACGCGACCTTCCTCACCCCGCCCGACGGCATCGCGCCCAGGCTTCAGCTCGGCTTATTTTCCGGGGTGCGCCGCGACTCGGCCTTTGACGGCGACGTGATCGTGCACGAGTATGTCCACGGGCTTTCGGCGCGGCTAGTCGGCGGCCCGAACAACGTCAGCAACCTATTCCTGTGGCACTCGGGCGCAATGAACGAAGGCTGGAGCGACGCCCTGGCCGTTTCCTTCACCTCGGATCCAATCTTCGCTGAGTACATCACGAACAACTTCTCGACCGGCCTCCGCACGGTTCGCTACGACGCGAGCCCGCTGACCTTCGGCGACTTCGGTTTACGCGCGTCGGCGGTAATCCCCGGCACGGGCGGGCTCCTGCTGCGTCTGCCGCAAGTGCATCGCGACGGCGAGATCTGGGCATCGTCGTTGTGGGACCTGCGCCAGGCACTCGGCAAGGACGACATGGAACGCCTCGTTACGGCAGGTTTGAGCCTCACGCCGCCCAGACCTTCGATGCTCGATGGCCGTGACGCGATCGTGCAAGCGGCGCAGACGTTCGGCCTAGGCGGCGCGGACGCTTGCGCGGTTTGGGGCGCGTTCGCGGGACGCGGCATGGGTGCCTCGGCTGCGCTCAATCCGATCGAGAGCGCCCAGCCCAACGACGCCGCCTTGAGTGTCTTTGAAGCCTTTGACCTGCCCGCACCTTGCGGCGGCACGCCCCCGATGACAGGCACCTCATTGTTGAGCGACGGCGCGGAGTCCGACGCCGGTTGGACGGCGTCCGGGCTGTGGCATCGCTCAACGCGCCGCGCCGCGTCCGGCGCTCGTTCGTGGTGGTACGGCCAGCAAGCGACGGGCTCCTACGAGACGGGAGCCCGCAGCTTCGGCGAGCTTGTCTCTCCGACAATCGATTTGAGTGGGGCGGCCGGGGCGACTCTCGAATGGGACCAGCTCTTCCGAGGCGAAGGCTTCTTTCGCCGGATCGAGTTGGGCGATCCGTTCTCGCCCTACCTCAACGCTGATTCGGGCCGGGTCGAAGTCTCCGCCGACGGCGGATCGAACTGGACCACGCTGACGCACATCGCCCACGACACTCCGGGGGCCGGGTTCGCGCATTTTCGGATCAATTTGTCCGACTACGCCGGAAGCTCGATCCGGCTGCGCTTCGCGTTCGACACCTACAACGCCTCAACCAACGGCCAGGAAGGCTGGTTCCTCGACAACATCACCGTCTCGACGCTTTCGAGCGGGCCAATGCTCGCGGTCAGCCCGAGCGCGGTCGAACTCGCAAGCGTCGCGGGAGGCGCCCGGGTCGAGCAGAGCATCTCGATCTCAAACGGAGGCGCGGGAAGCCTCTCTTGGACGGCTTCAGCGGCGCAGGGCTCGAGTTGGCTGAGCGTGTCCCCCACGTCCGGAGCCGCGGCCGCGACTCTGGCGGCAACCGCCTCGCCCGCCGCGCTTGCCCCAGGAGTCTACAACGGTGAGGTCCGCGTTGACGCCGGCGCCGCTGGGCTTCGCACCGTCGCCGTGACGTTCACCGTGGCCGAACCTGTCACCGCCACGGCCCGCTGGTCGTTCGAAGAGAGTGCCTCGGGCCCCGGAGTCGCGATCATCGACTCGACGGGCGCGGGCCACAACGGCTCTAGCGTAGGCAAAGGAACCGCGCCGGTCGCGGGTGCGCTCGGCTTGGCGCGAATCTTCAACGGCTTTAGCGACTCAGTCAGCGTTCCCGGCTCGGCTGCGCTCACGCCGCAGCGCTTCACCGTTCGCGCCTGGGTCAAGCTCAATCGCTTTCCCGACAATGTCGGCGTCGTCGTCTCGAACTTTTCAGGCCCCTCCTATCGCGGCTGGTACTTGGCAGTCACCTCGTCGGGCAAGGCCGTCTTTCTCGCGGCGATGCCGCCAGCGAGCGCGCCGTGGTTGGTCTCGGGTTCCACGCTTGAGCTCGGGCGCTGGCACATGCTGACGGCGACGTTCGATCGCTCCGGCGGCGACGCCTATCTCTACGTCGACGGCGCGCTCGGCGCCTCGGCCGTCTTCCCCGGATTGAGCCCCGAGACCGCCGGTCCACTGACGTTCGGAAAGGCGTCTTGGTTCGATACCTACTTCCTCGACGCGGCTCTCGACGAGATCAAGATCTTCCCCGAGACACGCAGCAGCGACGAGATCGCTGCCGACTTCGTCGCCTTCTCTCCGCCGCCGCCCGTCGCCAATACCAGCGTCGGCGGCGATTGGCCCTTCAACACGAGCGGAGCGGACGTGAGCGGCAACGAACACAACCCGATCGAGTACGGCGGCTCTGCGGTCAGCGGCGTCTCAGGGCAGGCCCGGCGTTTCGACGGCGTTGACGACGTGGTGCGCTTTCCCGCCGATGAGCTGCTTGAGCCGGCGAGCTTTACCGTGCGCGCCTGGGTGCGTCTGCTCGCTTCGCCGTCGCCGTGGGGAGCGATGATTTCGAACTACGGCGCCGACTTCGCTGGTTGGTACGTCGGCGTCATCGGTTCAGGCCAAGCGTTCTTCGCCGTCGGCGCCAAACCGGCGAGCCTGCCTTCGGCGCTCTCTCATTCGGCGTTGATCATAGGCCGGTGGCATCACCTCACCGCCGTCTACGACGGGCGCACGCAGCACATCTCGCTCTACCTCGACGGCGAGTTGCACGGCTCTCGCTTCGTCTCTGGCATGACCCCCCGCACCTCCGGCGAGCTTTTCGTCGGTCGGGCTTCGTGGACCGATGCGCACTATGCAAACTTCGATCTTGATGAGCTGCGGGTCGAGCCTCGCGCCTGGGCCGCCTCGCAGGTCGCATCCGACTACGCCGCCTTTCCACTGCAGCCGAAGCCTCCGCCGCTCGCGGTGTGGGATTTCGAAGAAATCGACATCGGGCCGGGCACGACGCTCTCCGATTCCAGCGGGAACGGCCACGACGCAACCACCGTTGCCAATCGCAACCTGCCGATGAGCGGTATCGACGGCGTGGCGCGTTCCTTCGGTGGTTGGCCGGACTCGGCGCAGGTCGCCTCCGACGCCGATTTCTCCACCTCGAGCTTTAGCTTCTCGACTTGGATTCGGCTCGACGAGTACCCCGACAGTTGGGGCGTGATCGCCTCGACGTATGACGGCGCCTTTCGCGGCTGGTACGGCGGCGTCTTCAGCGACGGGCGAGTGATCTTTTCCGTTTCCGGGCTGCCGTCATCGAACCCCTGGCTGCTTTCGACCTCAAGCCTCGAGCTTGGTCGCTGGCATCACCTCGCTCTGACCTTCGAGGGCGCAACGCGGCGCGGGCTGATCTACCTCAACGGCGTGCGAGACGCGAGTGCCGTGTTCCCCGCTTGGACGCCGCAGACGGGCGTCTCGCCTACTCTCGGACGCGCCTCGTGGGTTAACTCGGTCTACCTCAAGCACATGCTCGACCGCGCCCGACTCTACTCTTACGAGCGAGCCGAATCCGAAATCGCCGCCGAACACGCCTCGTTCGCTGGACTGAGCGATCCGGTCGCTCTCGCCGCCTGGGAACTCGACGAGTCTGGCGTCGGAACGGGCCTGACGCTGAGCGACGGCGGCGGTGAGCACGACTGGACGATGCAGGGCCCGGGACTCGCGACCACCGGCATCGACGGCGATGCGCGCGGCTTTGACGGCGTCGCCGATTATGCAACCCTGGCGGACTCTCCTGCGCTGCACCCGACTGCCTTCACTTGGACTGGCTGGCTACGTCTTGAGGCCCTGCCGAGCGGCTTCGCCGTTCTCTACTCGGACTACGACGGCTCCTTTCGCGGCTGGTATGCGGGAGTCTACAGCGATGGCCGGCTGATTCTGTCCGTATCAGGCCTACCGTCGTCGAACCCTTGGTTGCTCTCGGCAAGCGCGCTAGCGCCGGGGCAGTGGAGTCACCTGGCCTTTAGCTTCGATGCGGTGAGCGGACGGGGGGCAATCTACGTCGACGGCATGCTCGATGCTACGGCAGTGTTTCCGGTCTATACGCCGTCGGGGGGAACGGCTCCGGCGCTGGGGCGAGCGTCGTGGGCTGATCTCTACTACGCCCGGTTCACGATCGATCGCTCACGTCTCTATTCGACTGAACTGTCGGGTCCGCAGGTCGCGACTGAGGCCCAAACAGGCGCGCCGTAGGGTCCAAGGCGAAGGTATTATTAGCGCTTGCCTACGAGCAAGCCCCAACCCATGCTGAACAGACCGGCGATGATCATGCCGACCGAAACCGTCTGAGGGACCATGTCGTCGTAATAGAAAAAACTAAATATCCACGCGAGGATAATGAACACTCCAAGGATAAACACGCTCCGCCTCCCCTCCTAATTACCTAGGACAATTACTAGTTTAGGCAGCAGAGTGAGATCGTCCGATCCTGGTTTCGCCCCAGTCTTCTCAGTAACTACCCGTAAGAAACAAAGGCCTAAGCCCCTACGACGGCTGGATCTAGGAGCTATTACGTATGAACCATAGGACCTTTGGTTCAGCGACCTGGTGAGACTCTGCGAGAATCGGAGCTTGGGCGCGAAATCCGAACAACCGGTCACTCGTTTTGCACCATCGCCGACAGGCTACTTCCATCTAGGCCACGTCGCACACATGATTTACGTTTGGGGGACTGCCGCGCGCGTCGGCGCACGCATCCTGCTGCGCATGGAGGACCATGACCGCAACCGATGCCGGCCCGAATACGAGCAAGCCATTCTCGAGGACCTTGCTTGGCTGGGGTTTCAAGCAGACAATGAGCTCGCGGGCAACAATCGTCAAAGCGAGTCCGAAGCCGTCTACATCGACGCACTGGGGCGATTGCGCCGCGAGCACGAGGTCTATCGCTGCACTTGCTCCCGTAGGCGCATCGCCGAGCACTCGCCGCTGGGCGCTGAGGGAGAACGGCGGTACGGCGGCTATTGCCGCTACAAGCAACGCCCGGCGAATGAAGCGCATGGGCTTCGCGTGGCGATCGAGCCAGGAGGTGAGCAATTTCACGATCTTGTTCTGGGAGAGCAGGAGCAGAGACCTGCCGATCAGTGCGGCGACCTACTCTTGCGAGATCGGCAAGGCAATTGGACCTACCAACTTGCGGTCGTCGCCGATGACCTGCGCCATGGAGTCAATCTCGTAATTCGCGGCGAGGATTTGCTGCCCTCTACGGGGCGCCAGATCCGGCTTGCCCGAATGTTGGGGCGTCAGCGACCGGCGAAATTTTGCCACCACCCACTGATTCGCGACCCGAAGGGCGAGAAGCTCAGTAAGAAGTCGGCCTCAGGCCCTATCCGCGAACTGCGGCGCACAGGCGTCTCGGCCGAGGAGACAATCGGGAAGGCGGCGTTCGCCGTCGGCTTGATCGGCGTCGAGAGGGCGCTGAGCGTCGAAGAAGCGACGGCGCTTTGCGCCGATCTTGACTACTCCCCAAGGAATGTGTAGTACAGAAGGGCCGTCGCAAAAACAAACCAAGCCAGCCAGTTGAGGGCTCGGCGTCTCGCCTTGGCTCTCGCTTCCCCCACGGATCGCGCCAACGCCGGTTGCGTCAGGAGATAGGCGTCAACCGCCTCCTTTGCGTCTTTAAGACCGATTCGTTGCTTTGTTCGAACGATTCGGATTGCTTCGATCATCTCGCCCCGCATCAGGGCCGGAACGGCTTCAGGAGGAATCTCGACAGGTCCGGTGGGCTTCGCCGGCGGCGCGTTTCTTAGCTCGCCGCGCTCGACTGCCTCTTTGGCCTCTTGGAGGCTGATGTCCCAGGTATCGCGGACGATCTTGATCGCCCCGATCTTATTACCCTTGGAAAGGGCCTCGATCGCTGCGGGCGGTAGCGCGGCTGAGTTGGACAGCTCCTCTCGCATCGCTTTGGCGGTCGGGACTTGTCAGTAAATCTCTTGGCTCTTGGCCGGCTCGGGTTTCTCCGGCGGCGCGACGCCGGCGGCGAGCATCGCTTCGCGAATTGCCGCGATGGTAGGGGACGAGGGCTTGAAGTTGCCGAAGCGATAGCCAGTCGCAATGATCAGAGGCGTCCAGCCATAGCTGTTGTTCTGATTCCAAACGTCGATCTTGGCGCCCGCTTTGGCAAGGAACTCCACGGCGGCAGGCGCATTCTTGTAAGCTGCGCCGTGCATCGCCGTCTCGCCGTTATCGTCGACCGCGTCGATGTCGGCGCCGAGTTGCAAGGCCAAGCGCAGAGCCTCCACGACCTCCTCTTCGGTGCCGGCGTCCTCGCCAGGCGAGCGCGTACCGACTCCGGACGCCGCCATCAGCGGCGTCGTGTTCTCCGCATTGGGCGCGAGAGGATCGGCGCCGAGCTCGGCCAGCTTGCTCATCAGCGCCACGTCGGCCGTGTGCGCCGCCAGGAGAAAAGGAGTCGCACCGAGTTTGTTCAGTCTCGTGTTGCCGAGTCTTATGTTCTTCGACGTCCGAGCGTTGAGGTCGGCGCCGGCCGCTGCGAGCTTTGCGACGAACTCAAGGCTGCTCATGGCGCCGGATCCCTCCGGCGGAGGGTCGTTGTCGCCTACGCCAGGATTGCGCACAGAGGCCATGGCGTGCAGCACGCTATAGCCGGGGATCTCGGCGGTAGGGTCCGCGCCCGAGTCGAGCAGCATCGAAGCCAGCTCGAAGTGTCCGTTCGAAGCAGCCAACAGCAACGCGCTCGTGCCTGCTCGCGGGCTGCGCTTGGGTGCGTCCTCGCCGGGCTCGGCGACTTGGTTGACGTCCTCTCCAGCCGCAAGCAAGACCTTCGCCGCCTCGAGGCGACCTTCCCGAACGGCAAACAGAAACGGGGTTAGACCGGATTCCAAGCGAGTCCGGAAATCGGCGCCCGCGTCGATCAAGGCCTGGAGCACTTCGGCGTGACCTTCCGCAGCGGCCCACATCAACGCCGTCTGTCCGCGGCGCTCTTCCTTGTGGTGAACGTCGGCTCCGCCCCTGAGCAGCGCCTGTACAGCTTCGAGCTTGCCGGTGCGCGCAGCGGTCATCAGGACCGTCTCGCCTCCGGGCAGAGACGTGTTCGAGTCCGCGCCGGAGCCGAGCAGCAACTCGATCATCGACCCGGAGCCGTTGACGGCGGCCAGCGAAAGCGGCGTCACGCTGTAGCGGTTCGCGGCGTCGACGCGAGCCCCGGCGTCGATCAACATTTTTGCGGCATCGCGGTCGTCGCGGTAGCTCGCCCAGTGCAGCGCCGTCATGCCGTCGACCTGCGCCGCGTTGACGTCGAAGCCCTGTTTGAGCAGCGCCCGAATCGCCGCCCCGTCGCGTTCTTCGGCGGCGTCAGCCAACGGCGCCTCCAAGGCGGCCGCGGCCAACCCTGCCGCAGATAAGAGCAAGGCCGCCAGCCAGCAAGCGAAACGATCTACAGTGGCCTTCTTCCGCACCGGGTCGACTCCTAGACCGAGAGCAGCTCGTCGATCTTGCCTTGGCTATCGGCAAAAGCGTCGAGGCGGACGCCCGCCCTCTCGAGCAGCGTGAGGTGCAGGTTGGCCAGCGGCGTCGGCTCGGCATAATTGATGTGGCGCCCTTGCTTGCCGTGCTTGGCGCCGCCGCCGGCGACGATGATCGGCAGGTTCACGTGGTCGTGAACATTGGGGTTGCCCATGCCGCTGCCATAGAGGTAGAGCGAATGATCGAGCAGGGTCGCGTCTCCTTCCGGCGTCGCCCTGAGCTTCTCGAGGAAGTACCCGAACAGCGAAACGTGGAAGGCGTTGATCTTAGCAACCTGCGCGATCATATCCTCGTTGCCGCCGTGGTGGGTGAGCGGATGGTGCGGTTGCGTGACGCCGACCTCGGGATAGGTGCGATTACTCGTCTCGCGCGCGAGTTGGAACGTCGTTACGCGCGTGACGTCGCCCTGCAGCGCCAGCACCTGCAAATCCATCATTAGGCGGGCATGGTCGGCGTAGGAGGCCGGCACGCCGACCGGTCGATCGAGATCCGGCAATAGGTTGTCGGCTGTCTCGGCCTCGGCTTTCTGAATGCGGCGCTCGACCTCGCGCACGCTGTCGAGGTACTGGTCGACCTTGGTGCGATCACCCGCTCCAAGCTCCTTCTGCAAACGAGCGACATCCGCACGCACCCAATCGATCAGGCTGGCTCTTTTGCGCAGCGCCGCGCGACGCTCCTCGGCGCTGCCGCCTTCGCCGAACAATCGCTCGAAGACGATCCGAGGATGCGCTTCTGACGGCAGCGGCGTGGTGGGCGAGGACCACGACAGATTGTTCTGGTAGACGCAGGCGAAACCGTTGTCGCATTGACCAACGGTTGAGAGTAGATCCATCGCCAGCTCGAGCGAAGGCAGACGCGTCTCTTGACCGATCTGTTTGGCGGCGATCTGATCTACAGTCGTGCCGAGATGGTAGTCGGTGCTCTCGGTCCACTTCGCCTTGGCAGCGCTTAAGAACCCGGCGTTAGAGGTCGCGTGGGTTCCAGGATAGGAGTTCTTGAGCTCCATATTGCTCAGAACGGTGAGATGCTCTCTGAGCGGAGCGAGCGAGCTTAGCGTCGGCGAAAGCTCGGAGAGATCGTTTTCGCTCGGAGGAGTCCAACGCGTGATGTCCGACCCCATCGGCATATAGACGAAGCCCAGCCGCTTGACCGGCTTCGCCGCGGTCTTGGCCTGAGCCGTCAACGCCGGAACCATGGCATCAAGCAACGGCAACGCCATCACGGCGCCCGCGCCTCTCAGGAAGGTCCGCCGCGGAAGCGCTTTCTTGGTGATGATCATTGGGATCTCCTCATTTGGAACGGCGTGCTCTTCGTGATCGCCAAGATCAGCGAAGAGAAGCGGAAGTCGGATTTCTCCGCTTCGCGCACGGCGGCACGGATTGCCGGCGCATCATAGTGCTCGACTCCCCGCCCTAAGGAATACGTTAGTAGCTTTTCGGCCAACACACCGACAAAGATTTCCGGGCGGCCAAGCAAAGCCTGCTGCAGCCCTTCGACGCCGTCAAACGTGCTGCCGTCGGGCATGCCGCCTGTGGCGTCGATCGGCTTGCCGCCTTCGGTCGTACGCCAGCGTCCGACCGCGTCGTAGCTCTCGAGCGAGAGGCCGACCGGGTCCATCAATTGGTGGCAACCAGCGCAAGCCGGATTCTTGCGGTGTTCGGCGATTCGGTCACGCACCGAGAGACCTGCCGCGACGCGGTTTTCCTCAAGCGCAGGCACGCCTGGCGGAGGCGGCGGGGGCGGGATGCCGAGGATGTTGTCGAGCACCCACTTACCGCGAATCACCGGCGAGGTGCGCGTGGCGTAGGAGGTAACCGTGAGGATGCTGCCGTGGCGCAGCAACCCGCCCCGTTTGCTGTCCGCATCGAGATCTACTCGTCGGAAGCGGCTGCCGTATATGTTTGGAATGCCGTAGTGCTTAGCGAGCCGCTCATTCAAGAACGTGTAGTCGGCGGCGAGCAGATCGAGCACGCTGCGGTCCTCCCGCAAGATGCTCTCGAAGAAGAGCTCGGTTTCGGTGCGAAGCGCGCGGCGCAGATTGTCGTCGAAGTCGGGAAACAGGCGATTGTCAGGCGTAATGGACGCTAGATTGCGAAGGTAGAGCCATTGCGCCGCAAAGTTCGTGACCAAAGCCTCGGAGCGTTCGTCGGCCAGCATGCGGCGCACCTGCCGCTCCAACTCGTCGGGCTCGCCCAGATGGCCGGCCAGGGCTGCGTCGAGCAGCTGGTCGTCGGGGATGCTGCTCCAGAGGAAGAACGACAATCGCGAGGCGAGCTCCAAGTCACTGACGGCGTAGGCGGTTTTCGGCACGCCGCCGGCCGGATCCCGTTCGACGCGGAAAATGAACTCCGGACTAACCAGCACGGCCCGCACCGCCATTTCGATCCCGGCTTCGAAATCCTCTTCGGTACGAGCCTGCTGAAAGAGCTCAAAAGGCCGAGCCAGATCCTCATCGGTCACCGGACGGCGATAAGCGCGCCTCATCAACGTCTCGAGGATGCGCTTCGCGCAGGGGTCTTCTTCGCTCGCCTCCCGAGGATGGCAGACGAAAATGCGCTGCCGGCTGGGCGTCTCGCCCGGACCCTTGACGGCATACGGTCCGAGGATCGAAACCGAGTAGATCGCCGGTTGGATGCGCGGATGGCGGTAGAAATTAAAATGTGCCTGGTACGGCTGGCGCTCGGTCTCGATCAGCGTCGACGGCTTCTTGATAAAGGCCGCCGCGACCTCGTGCGGGCCGGCTCGCAGCGGCAGGCGGAGCTTGAGGTGCTTGTCGGCGTCGGAGAGGTTTTTGTCCTCGGGCGGGTTTACCGTGAAGAGCTCGAGCCTCTCGCCGTCGAGCAGCAACTCCACCTCGTGAGGCTCGGTGAGTCCTTCGATGTGCTCGTTGCGGTCGCGCGTGAGCCGGATCGTGATCTCGTACTCGGCGTCCAACGGGAAGGTATAGGGCACGACCGCTCCGCCGCGGGTGCCGACTGGAAGCCCGTCGATGTGCTCCTCTTGGGTTAGATCGGGAGGAATGCGAATCGTGTCGCCGCCGGGCGAAAGGCTCGGCCGGCCGACGGCTAATCGGCCGATCTTCTCAGCGGCGGTAACGTAGCGGTCAAGCAGAGTCGGCGAGAGGTCGCCGACCGTAACGTTGTCAAATCCATGGCTCGACTCGTCGCTCGGCAGCAATGCCGCGGCGTCGATCTCGACAGCGAGGAGATCGCGGACCGCGTGCTGATACTCGGTGCGGTTAAGGCGTCGAAAGGTATCGGTTCGACCTGGATTGAGATTCTCGGCGGCTGCGAGGTCCAGTCCGGCCTCAAGCGATGCTACGGTTCCCTGATAGACGCTCTCGTCGGGTCGCGGCAATCCGGCCGGAGGCATCTGACGGGCCCGCAGCCGTCGAATGACTTTTTCCCAGGTCTCAGTATGGAGAGAAAGGTCTTCGCCAGAGACGCGATCGAGCGCAAGCCCGGCGGTCTTCGTCGTACTGTTGTGGCACGCGACGCAGTACTGCTCGACGACGGCTCGCTCCGCAGGAGGAGCCGCAGCGGCGACGCAGGCCAAGAGAAGGACCGGCACGAGGCGGCGAGGCCAAGCGAGCAAGTGGGGCAATCCACACATTTAATAGGCCGCGAACGGCGTTGAGCATACCCGTCAGCGATCTCACGATAGCAAGGATTTGCTGGTTTCGAAACCCTTCGAAAACGTATTCGCTCGGCCCAGGCTATGGGAAACGAGAGCACGAACCTCTGATGCGGCGATTCTCAATCGACGCCCAGCGTTGACTGGAGGTCGACGCGGCAGAGCTGGGCTCCGCAGCACACGGGTTCTCGAGGAAGCGCGTTTGGGCGGAAGCTTCAGTTACGCGGAACGAAGCAGCCCGAGGGCATATTGGGCAACAACTCGTTCTCGGACGCGGCGCCAACCGCGACGGCGCCCGCGACCACTCCTACTCTCGGGTCACGGTTGTCGAAGCGCGTCGTCTCGATGCGAAAGTCGGTCTGGGCGCTGCCGACCAATTCGAGAGCAAGTTCGAGCTCGGCAGTGAAGTCGTTCGACTCCGCGGGACTGATCGCAGCATAGCCGGGGCGCCTCTCTTGATCGCCCTCGCCGCGCGGGCTGGCCGAGGTCTGCCAGGCCTCCATGTACCGTTCTCCGTTCTTCTCCTCGACTAGCACGAAGGGATACACCCGTACTTGTTTCGGAGAGGCCGCCAGGTGAAAGTCAAAAATGTCCGAGCTCCCTCCGAATCCCATCTCGACGACTCGCACACAATCAAAACGTTCGCTGTAGGCGTCCGCGGAGGGATCGATGCAGATTGGCTTCCCGTCAGCATCGGAACAGACGCACAGACTCTCGCGCGGACACTGCAGCCCGCTCCTAGCCGCGTCGCCCTCGATGCGGGCCGCCCAATACACGGCCAACGGTTCGCCATTTCGACCGAATCGGCGAAACCACTTCTTGTTGTTCTCGAGACGCGCCGAGACGCGCACGCGGCGCCGCGAGAGGTCGATCTCCGGCTCTGGCCGTTTCGTCAGTTGCAGTACGCGCCGGCGGTCGAGAACGGCTTCCAGCGCTTCGGCAGGAACGCCTGACTTCGCCAGTTCAGCGACCTCGGCCGGCTGCAAAGTGGGGACTTCGTCGGCGCCCTCGATGGTCTTGATCATCAACGTCGCCGGCAGGCCCGCTTCCGCCATGTCGATGAGGTCTTGCCTGGTCACCACGACTGGATCGGATTGAGCAAAGAGCGCCGCCGAAATCATCAGACAGCCTGCCGTAAACAGAAGGAAACACCTCATCGTTCCAAAGCCTCGCGCAGCGCTGCTTCGACCTCTTCACGCCCCAGCTTGGTGTTGAGAAAAAGCTCTTGACGCGCTCCGGCCGCAAGAGCGATTGCCTTCCAGCCGGTCTGTGTTGGTGTCGTCACGCGAATCTTGACCGCTCCTCGCGCCTTGCGAACAGAGCGGATCTCACCGGGAATCACGGAAGCGATTCGCGGCGTGCTCTCGAGCAGTGTTTCGAGCACCCGCCGCAGGCCGTCGATGATCGAATGCTCGATCTTGAGCCGATCCTTGGCGGCGCGAAGTCGCATCTCTTGGCAAATGCTATCACGTGCTGTCACGCGGCGACGGGCGACCCTGGTCAGAATGACAGGGCAATGTCGGTCATGTCGCTGAAAGAATCGCTAGTCGCAATGCTGACCGGGATCGCGGCGCCGGTAAATCCAGTCAAGGGCGTCGTCACGTTGATCTGGTATAGACCGACGAAACCGGGAGCTGCGCCGGCGAACTGAATCTCGCCCGCCTCGGAGCCAAACAGCACCTGTAAATTCGGGTCCGTCACCAGGCTCAGCGGATCGGTCGGTCCGGCTTGGCCGTCGCCATAGGCCGGAGAGACATCGCCGAGACCTGTCAAGAAAATGATAATCGTCTCGCCGAGCAGCGCCGGATCCTGTTCGGTAACAGGCGCAAAGTCGGCGTGTGTGAAGGTCCCTGGACCGAAGCCGCTTAGGTCCACCGAAAAGACCGCCGGGCTGGTCTTCGCGACCGGCACGGGAACCTCGTTCGAGAGTTCGCCGGCGTTGTTGACTCGAACAACGGCTTCTGCGCCGCTGACTCCGAACGGCGTCTGAATATTGATCTGTTCCGGCGAGACAAAGAACAGCGGAGCTGGAATGCCGTTGACGCTGACGCTGACGCCCTCCAGCGTCGTCGGCAACGGCACGACCGCGGCTTGCGCCGTCGAGGCGGCGAGGTTCGTGCCGAAGATCGACACTAGGGTTCCGGGGGCGATCGGCGCAGTTGCGGGGGCGAAGGATGCGGCATTCACGACGCCGAGCGGCGAAATGAACACGCCTGAGCCGCTGAAGCTAGGCGCCCGGATGCCGAAGCTCACGCCGTGCAAGCTATGGCTGAATTGCTGGTGCACTTCCGCCGCGACGAAACCGTTGGGGATCGACGCTGCTTGTTCCGCTCCGTTCTTCGAAGCGGCTACGGCGCGCGAAGCGCCGACCGCGAAGTTCGTTCGGTCCGGCTCGGGGAACGCATCGAGAAAGCCGCTGCCGTCAAAGGAGATCCCGTATGCCAGAATCAGCGTCTGGTTGCGCGGAGACAGCGGCGGGAAGAAATCTTGCGCACGCTCGGCCAAGACGGCGTTTCCGACGCCGTTGGGACGGATGGCGCCCACGGCGGAGGTATAGACGCCTCCATCGCCGCCGGAAGCGTAGAGGAACTCGGCGATCCAAAACGGGCCTTCGAAGGAGGCGTCGCTAGCGGAATCAGAAAGGCCGCGAGTACCTAGCCAGAGGTCTCGCTCGCCCGCGGCGGTCGAGAAGCCGAGGAAGTAGGAACCGTCGGCCGAAACGAAGAGCACTCGATCGCCGAAGAGTAGTGACGACTGATTGCCGAGCGCCGCCGTTCCCGTTCCGTCGGCATTGATTGCGTACGTTGCGTTATTAATGCTTTCAAACAGCGGAAAGTCATTCTGGTCGGCAGCGTGCCCGTCGACCAATATCGAGGGAAACGTTCCGGCGCCGTCGGCCGAAACGGTCGAGAAGGCCGTGTTGACCGCTTGGTCGAGTCCGTCGGGGAAAAGTACCGAGGCTGAATGATAGATGCCATTGAGGAGACTGTCGTCGACTTGTCCATCGGGCAGCTTCACCGCGATGAAGATGTCGCGGCGGCCGTCGGCGCTTTCGGTGGAGGCGCCGAGCAACGCCATCGCGTCGAGACCGTAACGAGCGTTGATCGCCAAGTCTGAGTTGATCGGATTGGTCAGCGTCAAGAAGGCGTTCGAAGCCAAAGAGTAGACGCCCGCACCGTTCTTTGGCGTGGCTGGAGCCGCTCCCGCTCCGCCTTGCCCTTGATAGGAATAGCCGCCAACGCCGTCGAAGAGCATTGTGCCGCCCAGCGTTTCGGTGGTGACGGCCGAGCCCTCCTCGGTCGTCGTCGCCAAGAGGTGAACGAAACCGTAGGAGCCGGCGAGCGAGCCGTTGTCGAGCGTTTGCGCCGGAGCGCCGAACGCCGCGAGCAGGAGAGAGACGAGGGCAATACCAAATCGATTCATAGAGCTGTACCAGGGGCTTGGCGCGGATCCGGGCAGGGGCGCGGAAGTTCCGGGGACCGCTCCCGCTATCGTGACGGATTGGCGCCGGCGAAGCAACACGACCCGCGGAGTTGGAAACCCTTACCGGCCGTCGAAGTTGCGCCGAACGGAATCTTCGCGGTGTACGGGCGCGCAACTTCTTGGCCTCGGCCGGGTTCATGCTATCGTCGGCGCAGGCAGCGCCGAGGAGCCTTATAGGGATGAAGTCCTCAAGATTGAGCTGGAAAGCAGCCGGCGTTCTGGGAACGGCGATCGGTGCGGTTGCATTCCTTGCCGCGCCGTCCGCTCTAGGCGACACCGCCGCCGAGCCGGATCTCGAACTGTTCGTCTCCGACGCCGCCCCGCACGCCGGTTGCACCTTCTTCGGCGCGCAGCGAGACGAATTCCTGCGGGTGGGCCTCGGAGCGGAATTGCGGGCGGCTACGGAGCGGTCTCGAATCACACAAGCAGTTGTCCAGAAGCTGACGCCGGCGCCTCCTCCGCTGCGTAGCCGGAGCCGTCCGCGGGGCGGCAGCGGCCCAATCGCCGGCGAATCGATCGACGATTTTATCTTCAGAACGCTGGAGCGGCAGCGGATCCCTCCCGCGCCGCGAACCACCGACGCTGAGCTCTTGAGGCGCGTTTCGCTCGACCTGACCGGACAGATTCCAATCGCGACCACCGCGTTCGACTTCATCACCAGTCAAGATGCCGGCAAGCGCGAAGAACTGATCGAGACGCTGCTCGCATCGAGCGAATGGGCCGACCGCTGGGCGCTGTTTTTCGGGGATCTCTACCGCAACACGCGGAGGACTTCGCAAGTCAATCGCTACGCCAACGGCCGCGACGCCTTCCACTTGTTCTTGCGTGATTCGATGCGGGCCAACAAGGCCTACGACCAGATGGCCCTGGAGATTCTGTCGGCGGCAGGCGTAGCGGACGGCCGCAGCTATCCGCCGAGATACTCGAGCTACGAGCAATTTATTGAGATCTCGCGCGACTACGAGTCGAACCCGGTGCAGCCGACGCCGGCAAGCTACATCGTAGGCGGACTCACGCCTGGCGGACCGATTCAAGATACCTTTGACGCCCTAGCCTTCATTACGGCGCGCGACTTCCTCGGCATCCAGCAGATGGACTGCATTTTGTGCCATGACGGCATCGGACATCTGGAGTCCCTCAGCGTGTGGGGCGCGGAGGCGAAGCGCAGCGAGGGATGGGGTCTGGCCTCATTTTTCACTCGCGTGCTTTCGGCGCGTCCGCCGCGCGTGCCTCCGCGGCAGGGTGAGAACCGAGGCCCAAGGCCGCGTTATTGGACTGTGCTGGACGGCGTGATCAGTCGGCTTACGCGCCGTTGCGGCGGCGAGTATTGCCTCGACACAGACGGCGGCAATCGACCCGAGCGAACGCCGGACGCCTATGCCGGCCTTGACGCCGTGACTCCGCGCTACCCCTTTGGCGGCGGCGCCCCGGCGGGCGACGAGAATCGCCGCGTCGCGCTCGGGCGCTTGCTGGCGGCGGATCCGCAGTTTGCTCGGGCAATCGTCAATTACGTCTGGAAGGAGTTCTTCGGCCGCGGCATCGTCGACCCGGTCGATCAATTCGACCTGGCCCGGCTCGATCCGGCCAATCCTCCTCCGACGCCGTGGGAGATCCAGCCTTCCCACCCCGAATTGCTTGAATGGCTGGCGCGCGACTTCGCCGACAATGGCTTCGACCTCAAACGGCTGATGCGCATGATCGTCAATTCCGAGGCCTACCAACTGTCGGCGCGCTACGACGGAGCTTGGAGCCCCTCCTACGATCGCTACTTTGCGCGGCGCCAAGTACGTAGGCTGCGCGCTGAGGAGATTCACGACGCGTTGGTCGTATCGAGCGCCATCCCGGTTCGCTACCCGGTCTCGAACACGCCGGAACTGCGGTTTTTGCCCTTCGCCGGGCAGTTTCCCGATGTGGTGGATACGCCGCGCGGCGGACGCTCGGACCGAAACGCCGGGTTCCACGCCGGAGCGCTGCTGGACTCCTTCTTCCGAGGCGACCGCGCTGAGTCGCCGCGCAGCGCCGAGCCGAGTATTCTGCAAGCGCTGCAGTTGATGAACAATCCTCTGGTCGTCGCTCGAGTCACGGAGGGAGCGCAGAGCGGTCTGCTGAGCGAGGCGCTGAACAACCCCGACGACGTGCTCGTCGGAATACTCTATCTGGCCGTGCTGACCCGACTACCGAGCGAGCAGGAGCTCGTCCAGGGAGTACAGTACATCAGCGGCGGAGATCGCGCCGAGAATGCATCTGACCTGATGTGGGCGCTCTACAACAAGGTCGACTTCATCTACAACTACTGAGGGCGACACGATGACCGAGCAGGAACGTTTTCAGAAGCTGATCGCACGACGGCCCCACGCCCATTTGCCGTTTTTCAAACGGCCGCAACTCTCTCGGCGGCAGTTCTTCCGCTCAACCGCTGCGGGGCTGGGCGGATACTTCTTGTCCGATCTGCTGCGGCCCGTCGAGGCCCACGCGCAGGGCTCGGTCCAGCCGAAAGGAACGGCCAAGAACTGTATTTTCCTGTTCTTGCAAGGTGCCCCGAGCCACGTCGACACCTTCGACTTCAAAGACATCCCCGGCGTGACGCCGACCGACTTTGCGCCTGAGACCATCAATGGCGTTCGGTTTCCGGTCGGGCTGATGCCGCGCACGGCTCACGTGCTCGACAAGATTGCTATCGTGCGCTCCGGATTGTCGTGGGCGCTGGCGCATCCCGTGGCGCAGACTTGGTTCCAGATAGGCCGCAACCCTGTTTCGGCAACCGGGCGCATCGCGCCGCACATCGGAAGCGTTGTGGCAATTGAAAAGGAGCCCCAGCGACGGCCGGATCAGATCTTCCCCGCTTTCATCGCCTTCAACTCGAGCAACACGTCAGGACCGGGCTACTTTCCGACCGAGCTCGGTCCGTTCAAGACCGTACCCGATCCAGAGGGTCTGGCAGCCGCCGAGCACTCCGCCGGGCAAGGTCGTTTTGAGCAACGTTGGGAGCTGTTGCAGTCGCTCGACGGCAGTCTGCGAGCGCCGAACTCGCCGCTCGGCGAGGCGGTCACGGGTATGGGCAAACTCTACGACAGCGCCCGCGGCATGATGTTTAATCCGCTCGTCGAGCAAGCCTTCGCCTACACCGACGAGGAGAGCGCGCGCTACGGTGGAAGTCGCTTCGGCGACGCTTGTCTATTGGCGAAAAAGACGCTCGAAGCCGACCAAGGCACACGCTTCATCCAGGTCACGCTCGGCTCATGGGACCACCACGCCGACATCTACGACCGCGGTCAAGAACGGAACATTTACGCCCAGACCGGGGAGTTCGATCCGGCCTTCGCAGCATTGATCGAAGATCTTGGCGCAAGCGGCCTCCTGGACGATACGCTCGTTCTCGTCGCCGGCGAGTTCGGCCGCACCGTCGGATCGCTGACCAATACGCGCAACGGCCGCGACCACTACCTGCAGATGTTCTACGTACTCGCCGGCGGCGGCGTACAAGGCGGCAAGATCATCGGTTCCACTACCGACACGGGCTCATTCACGGTAGACCCCGGCTGGTCGCGTTTCCGCGACGTCCGGCCCGAGGACATCGAGGCGACCATTTACTCGGCGCTCGGCATCGACTGGACGACGGTTCGCACCGACGACCCGCTCGGCCGCGGCTTCAGCTATGTGCCGTTGGCCGACGGCGACGCCTACGCGCCGGTCCATGAGCTTTGGGAAGCTTAGCGGATCGCGTCACGTCCCCGGCACTCTCAACCGAATCCAGATGGGCAGATGGTCGCTGACCTTGTGCTCGTAGGATTTGATCAACTCCTGCTTTTTGGTCTTGCTCAGGTTCTTGTAGTTCTTCTTGTGCAGGGCCTGAGCAAACAGCTCCGTGAAGTTGAAAACGCCGTAGTCGTAGTCGTCGGCGTCTGGCGTGCCCGCCGTATCGTTGGCGTCTGAGTTCGGCAGCCGTTTGTCGTCGATCAGCAAGGCGATCTGATCGTAGGTCTGCGTCAGGCGCGCCGTCGAGCGAAAGAACGCCTCGTTCGGATCTGCGATGTCGCGGCGGCTGGGGTGGATGTCGAGGAAGGGAAAATTCAGCCTGGCGGCCTCGAGGCTATCGAGCTGCTTGGCGTTCAGCGACTTGATGAACGTTTCAATTCTGTCGCGCCGCTGGTCCGTTTCTTCGAAGTCGAGATTTAGATCGCCGAACAGGATCAGGTTCTTGTGATAGAGATTCTTTACGTTCTGCGCGCGCCAGATCAGCCATAGAACGAGGGCCTGGAACTCCAGCTCTCGTTCCTCTTTTTGCTTGCTCTTGTGACCGTAGAGCAGGTGCGCGTCAACCGCCAAGAACTCGTAGGGCTCGGCGTCTCCGAGCCCCGGCGCTCGGAAAGAGACGCAATAGGGCGTTCGGATGAAGGTTAGGAAATTGCTGAGCACGAAGGGCGGCTTGGCGGGAGCCTTGGGCTTCTTGCCTACCTTGCCTCCGGCGATCCAATCGTCGATGCGCTTCTGGCGCTTCTTCTCCCACTTCGCCAAGTCGGCTTCGCGCTTGTCGAAGTCGGCGGCGAAAGCCTCACGCTCTTCATAGAGTCCGCCGAGTACGCTCGAGCGATCGAAGGTGAGGTCGGAGGCGATCTCGGTACGACTGATTCGGGTCCAGTTGAAGAGGAACGCCAGCCGTTCCGACGACGAGGAGCTCTCGCCCGGCTTCGCCCCGGTGATGTCGGAAGCCGCCATTCCGTAGTTGGGGCCGAGCAGCTCTTTGAGGTGGCTCAAACCTTCGAGATCGTCCTGGACCTCTTGGACGGCGATAAGGTCGCACTGTCGACAATAGCGCCGCAGAAACTCCCATTCCTCGGAGTTGCGGTTTCTCTTGGCGCCGAGCCTGCGGATGTTGAATGACGAAAAGACGAACGAATCAGCCCGCCGCTCGGGCAAACCGAACTTCTCCGGGCTCTCGTCCAGCTTGGCGTTGATCTTGACCCAATCGGCCCTCGTTAAGCGCGGCATGGTTCGGCTCCTTCTAGCGAAGTTTCGGCCAGTGGAAATTCGGACCGTACGATAGCACGGGTTTCACTCTAATTGGCAAGGAAACGCGACTTATCGGGACAAAAGACCGCGCGGCTTCGGCGGCTTCATAAGCGGCGGCGCCGCAAAGCGCGGCGTGCTGAAGGCGATAGGATAGAAAGGCTGATTCGAATCCCGCCCTGTCGCTCGAATGATCGAAATGGACGCGCCACCCCAGTAGCCCAATCAGCCGCGACGTGCGAACCGCTCGCTGCGCCGGGCCGATCTTCCTCGACAGCGGCCGCCGCATCCGTGCGGCGCAGGACTGTAGCCGGCGCTACGGCGGGGCGATTGGCTTCCAGCAGATCTTGCGTCTAACTCCGGACGAATATGAAGAGACGTCACTCGGCGGCGTGTCTCCGCGCGGATCGGGAGGGTTCGACTCGACGCACACCTACGCGCGCGCCGGGAGCCTAGAGCTACTCGACGAAGCGGGACCCGGCCCAAAGCCCGGCTGATCGAGCGGACGCGACTGCTAAGCTCAACGATCTAGCTGGAGGAAGCTTCGCATGCGACTACCGATTGTCTGTCTGCTCGCCGTTGCCGTTGCGAGCTGCGTCCTTGCCCAGGAGCCGGACACCGACATCCACTACCAGCTTGGGCCGGATTCGTTGGAGCAACAGGGCGTGCCGAAGGGCGAGATTAAGGGACCTTTCGTCTTGCTCGAAAGCAAGTCCTATCCGGGTACGCAGCATACCTATTGGGTCTACGTGCCGGCACAATACGATCCGGAAACGCCGGCGAGCTTGATGGTCTTCAACGACGGCCAAGCCTACATGAATCCCGAGGCTGAGTTGCGGGTGCAGAGCGTGATGGACAATCTCATCTATCGCCGTGAGATCCCAGTGATGATCGGCGTCTTCATCAACCCTGGACGCACGCCAGAACAGCCCGAGCCGACCATCGACGACTGGGGCGACCGAGCCACCAACCGTCCCGAAGAATACAACTCTCTTGACGATCGCTATGCGCGAGTCATCATCGACGAATTGCTCCCGGCTCTCTACAGGGACTACAACATTTCAAAAGACCCCGAGCAGCACGGCATCGGAGGCTCGAGCTCGGGCGCCATCGCCGCCTTCACCGTCGCTTGGGAGAGGCCTGACCAGTTCCGCAAAGTGCTCAGCTTGATCGGCACCTACGTCAACTTGCGCGGGCGCGGCGGCAACCGCTACGCCGACATGGTGCGCGAGAGCGAAAAGAAGCCGTTGCGCATCTTCCTGCAGGACGGCCGCAACGATCAGCGTATGCTCCGCAAATCCTACAGTGAGGATCTCGACTGGTTCCTTCAGAACGTCCGTCTGATGAAGGCGCTCACCGACAAGGGCTACGACTTGAACTACGTCTGGGGCATCGGCGAACACAGCGGGAAGCACGGCGGCTCCATACTCCCCGGGATGATGCGTTGGCTGTGGCGCGACCACCCGGTCTCGACCGACCACACCGACAAACTTGAGCGCTCCTTCCGCGAGCCGACGGTCAGCAAGTAGCTTAGCGCCGGGTACCGGTGATGTCGGTACGGATGCGGAACAGCGTCTTGCCCGCCGTCACGTAAAGGGTCTTCAGATCCGGACCCGCGAAAGTCGCGTTCGTGATGGTGTCTTCCGGGACTGAGTAGAAGTCGATCTTCTCGCCCGCCGGGTTGAAGACGTGCACCCCCGCCGCTGTATCGAGCGTTTCGCTCGTGCCGCGAGTGTTGTGCAGGCCGGCGCAGATGTAGAGATTGCCTTCTGAATCGATCGTCATGCCGTCGCCCGAACGCCCCGGGTAGAAATCGTGAAAGACGCGCATGTTCGAGACCGTGCCGTCCTCGGCGAGATCGTAGGAGCGGATCATGCGTGCAAAGTTCGCGTCGGGATGCGCTTCGATCAAATAGAGCGTCTTGTCGTCGGGCGAAATCACAATGCCGTTAGGCTTTTCGATGTCAGGCTCGGCAAGGATCTGGTCGATCGAGCCGTCAGGATCGATGCGATAGACGGCGTGGACGCCGGTCTGGTCGGGAGTGATCGTCCCCGAGGGACGGTCGCTGAAGTAGAGTCGGCCCTTGGAGTCGAACGTCACATCGTTGGGCTGGTGCAGGCGTTTCCCTTCGTAGGAGTCGGCCAGCACTTCGATCGCGCCGGTCTCCATATTGGTGCGAGTCACTCGCGGCCTCAATACGGGTCCGCCGCCGCCCTCGCAGGCGACCAGCCGCCACTCGGCGTCGAACACTAGACCGTTGGCGCGGTTGCTGCCTTCCCGAAAGATCTCGAGGCGGCCGTTCTGGGGATAGTAGCGATAGATGCGCTCGTTGTTGATCTCCGTGAAGAAGACCGAGCCGTCTTTGTATGAGGTTGGACCTTCAGTGAAAGCGACGGTTGTAGCGACCTCCACACGATAATCGGCGACGAACGAATTGACGGCGGCCGCCTGACCGGGCGACTGAGCGGCACAGCCGCCGACCAGGACAAGGGCAGAGGCCGACACAAAGACACGCAACAAGATAAGATTCCTCCCGGTAGGCGGACTTAAGTATACTGCGAGTCTCGGCGCTGGCCGACGACAACGAAACAACATGGCAGAAAACACGAAACCCCTTGTTGCGATGGTGATGGGAAGCGCCTCCGATTGGCCGACGATGAAGACGGCGGCCGAGACGCTCGCAGACTTCGGCGTCAGTTATGAAGCCAAGGTCATGTCGGCCCACCGCACTCCCGACTACACCTCCGAATACGTGCAGGCCGCAGCCGGACGCGGCTTGCAGGTGCTCATCGCAGCCGCCGGCGGCGCCGCCCACTTGGCCGGCGTCTGCGCCGCGCACACGCTCATACCCGTACTCGGCGTGCCGATGCCGAGTGCGATCAATGGAGTCGACTCGCTGCTGGCGACCGTCCAGATGCCCGGCGGCATCCCTGTCGGCACGCTCGCCATTGGCAAAGCCGGCGCTAAGAACGCCGCGCTGCTCGCGATCCATATCCTGGCCTTGAACGACGAGGGGCTGCGAAAGAAGCTCGAGGACTTCCGCAAGCGCCAGGCCGAGAAAGTGATGGCGGCGACACTCGAATAGCGCCCGGCCAAAAGCCCCTCAGAACGCGTAGCGCAAGTGCAGCTCGATGACTCTTGAGCCCGTCAGCGTGCCGTTGATCCTTCCGAACTGCGTGGAATCGATGTTCTGATCGCCGGCTCGAAACGTCGGATGGTTGAGGAAGTTCGCGAACCGCGCGCCGAAGAGCACGCTCTGTTGCTCGCGTATTGCAATACGCTTATTCACCGAAAAGTCAAAGGCCAGCGCCGACGGCCCCGAGAACAAGCGCCTCGAAAGGTTGCCGACCTCGCCCGCCGCGGGATGCGAGAAGAGTTGTCCGTCGAACGGGGGCTCTCCGTCAGGCGCAACGCCGCTGTTGTCGCTGGGGTTGGTCGCCGAGCGATCGATGAAGAACGGTCCGTCGCCGGTCATCTGAAAGCCGACGGAACGGTCGAGCTCGCTCTTTGAAAAACGCGAGACGGCGGTATTCTCGATCGAGCGGTTGAGACGGTTGATCGTTCCGCGCCCCGATAGAATCGAAACCGGCGCGCCGGACTGCCAGGTCAGGATGGTTCCCATCGTCCAGCCGCCGAGGACCTTGTTCCAGCCGGGGCGATCGAAGCGGCGACCGGCTCCGAAGGGCGGCTCCCACACGAAGTTCACGTTGAAGACGTGGTTGAGGTCGAAGATCGCACGCGCTTTCTCGAGCTCCGGCTGCGCGTTGTCTAGGTAGGCGTCAAATCTCCTCACCGTACCGCTCGAATCGGTCAGCACCTTTGAGAACGAGTAGTTGGCCTGAAACTCTAGGCCGGCGCCGGCGCGGCGGCGAACCTCCGCCTGGAAGGCGTGATAGCTGCTGTTGGAGATGTTGCCGAGCAGATCGGTCGGCAACGCGTTTTGGTTGTGGCGGAAGGATACGTCCTTGCCTTCGGTAAAGTCGTTGACGACGTAGACCTCGGCAAGCGCTCCCGGCTCGCCGCTGCGGATCAAGTTCCGGATCGTGGGGTCCGAAAGAGCGCCTTCGAACTCGAGCTGCGGAAAGAACGTCAACGGCTGGCTGCCCTGGATCACCGGATTAAACTCAGGATCGAAGTCGCGGCCGCCTGCCTCGGCCAGAAAGCCGTTCGACTGAGCCCGCTGGAAATCATCCAAGAATCCGTTCTCGCGCAGAATGACTTGATTAAAGTCGACGCCGCGCAGCAGCTTGGTTCCCTTGTTGCCGACGTAGCGCACCTCGACCACCGTGTCCCAGCCGACCCCTCGCTGCAGCGACAGGTTCCACTGCTGCACGTAGGGGGTCTGCAAACGGGGGTCGACGGCGAAGAGCGCGGCGGAAGGATCGAGCTCTTGGTTTTGGCTCACGCGCCGCGGAACCGCGAACGGCGGCGTCTCAACCGGCGGCAAGCCCGCGCTTAGGAAGGCGTCGAGATTGCGCAGCAGCGGACGAGCCTGTAGGCCGTCATTGGCGACGACTACGTTCTGGACCGCTTGCATCATTTCGTCGTTGACGTAGTGGATGCTGTAGCCGGCGCGCAGCGACGTCTTTCCGTCGCCGAAAGGATCCCAGGCCAAGCCGATATTGGGAGCGAAGTTGTTGAGATCGCGCTCCCACATCGGGCGGCCGACCCCGCCGCCGGCGAAGTCGAGCGCGGCATCCGAGCGCAGAGTCTCGAGAACGCTTCCCTCGATCACCGGAGTCAGCATAAGCGAGTCGGCTTCGTCAAAGCGGCCGAAGTATTCCCAGCGCACGCCCAAGTCGAGCGTTAGACGCGGCGCTAGACGCCATTTGTCCTGGAAATACAGGGCGAACTGATTCAGCGAATAGCGGCGGCGAAACTCAAGCCCGTCGACGTAGCCCGAGCTGGCGTCGCGAACGTTGGAAGCCCGTGTCGCCTGCGCGACAACGCCTGCGAGAGAAGCCATCAAGTCCTGCGCGGTGAAGAGATCTTCGGCTTTTACGCCGCCTGGAAAGTCGTTCGTCCCAAGCGCTAGCTTGCTCAATGAATCGATGCCGATCAGATAGCTGGGCAGCACGCCCGCCTCGTCGAAGGTCTCGGCATTGATGCGTTGCAACCAGAAACCGAACCGCAGCGAATGATCGCCGCGTTGGTGCGAGGCGCTGTCCGTAAGGTTGAACGTGTCGGTATTGCGACCCTGCGGCGCGAAATTGACCGCCGGGTTAGTGAACAGGAATCCCGCCAGGGTCCGGTCTCCGCGGTCGAACGAGTTCCGAAAGTCGCTCGGCGCCAAGTTGAATCCGCCGCGCAGCTCGTTCGACCAGCGCGGGCTCGGCGTCCAACGCCAGGCACCCGACAGCAGGTTCGATTGGCCAACGTCTTCCACGGTCGGAATGCGATTGTAAGCAACGCCCTCGGGGCGCAGAACGTGCTCTCGGGCGATCTTGTAGGTGGCGCTGACGAGGCTGTTCGCGGTTGCGGCGTAGTCGAAGCGTGAGGTAACCGCGTCGCGATCTTGATCATTGCGCGCCAAGAAACGATACCCGGCCGTTGTACGCAATCGATCGGAATCGCTGTCGCCGACATCGAAGTTGTTGATCTGGCCGGCGCCGGGGATCTGATCCAAGATTCGCCGGGCCTCGGGATCGGGCGCTAGCCCGCGCATGTTCAACACGTTGACGGTACGGTCGCGGCCGCCGAGGTCGGTGTAGTGGAAAAGGCCCTGGCGCGCCTCCTCCGTCAGCACGACCGTGTTGTTGAGGAATTCCGAACGCTCGCGAATCCCCTCGTAGTTGACATAGAAGAACAGCTTGTTTGCGACGATCGGACCTCCGAGCGAGCCGCCGAACTGGTTGCGATTCAGAAACGGCTTGGGCAGCCCTTGGCGGTTGCTGAACCAGTTGGCCGCCGAAAGCGCCGAGTTGCGATTGTGCCAGTAGAGATTTCCGTGAAATTCCGGACCTCCGCCGCGCGTGGTGAACGAAACGTGCGAGGATCCTCCGGCGGCGGCGACGTTCGCGTTCTGGGTGGTTATCGTCACCTCGGCGACCTGGTCGAGCAAGGTACGGTTGGGGATGAAGTCGAGCCCGTTGTCGCGGATATAGTTGTCTTGGATGTTGATGCCGTCAAGGGTGACCGTTGCGAAGGAAGTGCGTTGGCCGTTGATCACCGTAGGCGAGGCGCCAGCTTGCGTCACTCCGGCCTGGAGGTGAATCAGCGACAGCGGATCGCGGTCAATCAACGGTAGGTCGTCGATCTGCTCGGTCGTGACGGTGCCGGTCAGCTCGGCGTTGGTCGTCTGAATCTGGCTGACGCCGCCGGTCACCTCAATGACCTCCGTGAACGCACCAATCTCGAGCGTGATCGGAGGCAACGAGGCTTCCGCCGCGACATCGACCTTTGCGTCGGAGACGACGTGGCGCCGAAAGCCCTCCGCCTCCACCTCGACGGAGTAGAGGCCAGGCGCCAGATCGAGCGCCGTGAAGGACCCGGAGCGGGACGTTTCGAGCGTGACCGCCGCGCCCAGGGCTTGGCTGCGAACGATGACCTGAGCGCGCGCGATCGCCGCGCCGGAGGCGTCGAGCACGGTGCCCGCCAGCCGGCCAGTGGCGCTTTGCCCGCTCAACAACGGCGCGAAAACGACAAACGCCGCCGCCGCCGCCAAGACGAACCCACTACGAGGCCGCATTTTCCAAGAATAGCAGCCGACTTGAGGCGCCCTGCTTCGATACAATCGCAAGTTCATGAAGATCGTCATCGGAGGGGACCACGCTGGCTGGGAGCTGAAACAGGCGTTGTCCGACAAGCTGCGCTCGGAAGGACACGAGATCGTCGACATCGGCGCGCACGCCTATGACGCCGACGACGACTACCCTGATTTCGCCCTCGCCGTCGGACGCGCTGTCGCCGCCGGGGAAGGCGAGCGCGGCGTTGTCGTCTGCGGCAGCGGCGTCGGAGCTTCGGTCGCGGCAAACAAAGTGCGCGGCGTGCGCGCTTCGCTCTGCCACGACACCTACTCCGCTCGCCAAGGCGTCGAGCATGACGACCTCAACGTGCTCTGTCTAGGCGGCCGCGTCATAGGGTGGGCCGTCGCCGAAGTTATTGTCGACGAGTTCATTCGTGCGAAGTTCCACGGCACAGGACGCTACCAACGACGGCTCCAAAAGATTTTGGACGCCGAAGAGGCGCTGTAGCGTTTTGACCGAGCGCCGGAGGGCGAAACGGCTTTAGCCTGGCGGCACTAAGCCGCGGGACCCAAGGAGAAACAAATGGCGGATATCGACAAACTGACCGAAGAGCTCAAGCAGACGCGCGATGAGCTGAATCTCAAGATCCATCTTGGTTCGATGGACGCAAAACAGACCTGGGAGAAACTCCAAGCGGATTGGAACACCTTCGCCGAAAAGGCGGAACTAGGGAGGACATCCGACAACGTGGATGCCGCCGTGGAAACTCTCGGGGAAGAACTGAAGAAAGGCTACGAGCGCCTCAAGAACGCGCTCTGAATCGGACCGCGGGCGCCGGGGGTAAGGAGAGGAACTGGTGAAATGACCTCCGACGTGCTGAGACAGTGCAGAGTCCGTTGCACAACAGACCAGACTCGGGTATCCTAACCGGGGCCTGGATGGCCAAGATTGGAAATCCTAGCTAGGGGGTTGGCGGGCATGTGCAGACGTTCTTCCATTTTCGCGGCGGCGGCTATTGCGCTGATCATGCCCTTGCCGGACCTCTGCGCACAGTACGGGCCCAAGGACGGCCGCGATCTCTCGCCCTCCGATCTCGACCGGATTCAGGTCGCTCAGACCGCTCCCGATTTTACCCTCGCCAAATCCGATGGCGAGCCGCTAACGCTGTCATCTCTCCGTGGCAAGAACGTCGTACTCGTCTTCTATCGTGGTCACTGGTGACCCCACTGCACCAAGCAGCTCGTGGAGCTGCAAAGCCTGCTTCCGGAAGAGCGAAAACAGGACACTGTGATTATCAGTGTCGCGCCTGACACGCTCGAAGACATCGTGAAGATGATTCCGAACGTGGAATCGCAGACCAATCGCAAACTCACGATCACGCTGTTGAGCGACGCGGAGCATCAGGTCATCGATCGATATGGACTGCTCAACGAGAGAGCTGCTCAGCGCAGCCGCTACCTGCCGCATCCAACGACCTACGTCATCGATAAGACCCAGACGGTTCGTTGGAAATTCACAGAAGTCGACTACAAGATCCGGCCGACCAATGAGATGATCCTGACCGAGCTCAGCAAGCTGCCGTAGGGCGTTCATCGCTGAAGTTGCGGCGGTTGAGTCGCTCATCGGTCGGGATGGCAGCCGGCAGCGAGCGCGTGCCATCGTCGGCGCTGAAGAAATCAGGTCCCCCGCCTTGGCAGGTCACCTGGCCAAGCATCGTGGGTAAGGGCAGCGCAGACGCCGAAGTGTCCAGGACGCCGACGGAGGCGACGTCGCCGAAGGCCGAGGCCCAACATCCGGGCGAAACGGGAAAGCTCGGCTCAAGACTGGCGCCGTTAACGACGGCGACTGATTCTTGCGCAGCCGTCGGCAACGACGCGAGAGTTTAGGTAAATACTGCCAGAGCGAGTTTGGTAGATATTTTTCCCTTCATGGATTCTATGTAGAGGCTATTTGCGCGGCCGGACATAAACAGTCACCAAATGGCGCCGCGAAAAAAAGACAATCGGTTTCGGCTTTGGCTCGCTAGTCGGCTTGGCCTTAGTCCAACAATATCGATGCTGGTTACCGCAGTGAGGGAGATCAGCGGAGTGGCCGCGAGCAACGGATCGGCGCGCATCTGACGGCACACCTCGATGCCGTCGACTCCGGGAAGCATGATGTCGAGCAGCACTAGGTCCGGACACTTCGACAAGAACATCTCGACCGCGCCTTCGCCCGCCGTCGCCGTGAAGACCTCGTAACCTCTCTACTCGAGCGAGTGGCGCAAGAGGCTCAGCAGATCGGGGTGGTCTTCGATGATCGCGATCTTCTTCATTGCCCCTAAGAATCAAGTTGGCGGGGCAGTGTGACGCCAAGGTTAAGGCCCGGTGAAGTTCGCGAGAAGTTCCTGTAGACAGGCTCGCGCACGCCAGGTGAGCGGGCGATGCTATCCTGGCGTTGCCATGCCTTTCTGTACTCAATGTGGAAATGAATACCCGGCCGGGGCTGCCTTCTGCGGAGGATGCGGTGCACGATCCGACGGCGCCGCGGTAGCGGCCGCAGCGCCCGTCGCGGTCTCGGCGGAGCCTCTTAAGTACGACATTGAGGGCGACAACCTCGAGGTCGTTCGCGTGCACCTAAAGCCCGGACAGGAACTGATTGCCGAGGCCGGCAAGATGATCTACAAGACGACCAACGTCGCTTGGGAGACGAAGATGACCGGCGAAGGCATCGGCGGCAAGCTGATGGGTGCGCTGAAGCGCAAGCTCACGGGCGAGTCACTGTTCCTCACTCACTTCAAGAGCGATTCCGGGGCGGGAGAGGTGGGTTTCTCGGGAGACTTCCCTGGGCGGATCCAGGCCTTCCATCTGGCGGCGGGCCAATCGGTGCTGGTGCAGCGCGACGGTTTCATCATGGCCGAAGCGTCGGTCACGCTCAACATCGCTTTCACCAAGAAGCTCGGCGCCGGCTTTTTCGGCGGTGAGGGATTCATCCTCCAGAAACTGACCGGGCCCGGCACTGCGTTCATTCATGCCGGCGGCGATTTCATCGAGTTCCAGCTCGACGCGGGTGAGAAGCTGCAGATCGATACAGGGTGCGTCGTTGCCTTCGACGAGTCCGTCCACTACGACGTACAGTTCGCCGGGGGGATCTCGACCTCGATATTCGGAGGCGAGGGTCTGTTTTTGGCGACACTGACCGGACCGGGCCGCGCGATTATTCAAACGATGACTCTCTCGAAACTGCGCCGTGAGCTGGGCGGCGGCCTGGGGGCCAAGTCCGGCGGGGGCGAATCTCGCGGCTTGGGAACGCTCACCGACCTGCTGGGCAGCAACGACTGACACCGGGCTGAGCCGAGTCGAAAATGAAACTCTACGTCCTGCGCCACGGCATCGCCGAGGACGACTCGCCCACGGGAGCTGACGCAGACCGCCGTCTGACCGAACCCGGCAAGGGGAAGCTGCGTCGCGTGCTCGCCCGAGCACGAGAGGCGGGCGCGCAGCCGGCAACGGTCCTCACCAGCCCGCTCGTCCGGGCGCGCGAGACAGCGGAGATCGCGCGTGAGGAGCTATGCTTTGCCGACGAAGCCATCGTATGTGACAAGCTCGTACCGTGGGTCTCGGCCTTTGAGCTCTGGGAGGAGATGCATGCCTGGAAGGAGCAGTCGCCGCTATTGCTCTGCGGTCACAACCCGCAGCTTAGCGAGCTTGTCTCCGCCGCCGTCGGCGGGCGAGCCTGGGGCATTGAAATGAAGAAGGGTGCGTTGGCGTTTCTTCAGGTCGAGTCGTTCGGCGGCTCGCCGCGCGGCTCGCTCGTCTGGCTGCTTACTGCGAAGACGGCCTAGCCTGAGCTCTCCGAAGCCTCATCGCCGCGGACCGTCTTGAGCGTCATTGCCGCCAAGACGCCGACGGCGACGACAAGAGCAATCCAGAACAGAGCGCGCTGTGAGCCCGGGCCCGTGCTGAGGCGTGCGCCGGGGCTGAAGCGAGGGTTCTCCAAGAATCCGCCCGGAGTCGCGTCCGCGCCGCGCGCCGCCAGCACCGTCGAGGCTGCTCTTGCCAGCTCGTAGACCGGCGGCGCGTCTTCGGGATGGCCAAGCAGCAAGCGGTAGGCGCCGGCCGGAGCGACGGTGTAGAGGTCGGGCAATGGAAAGCGTCCCTCGGCGCTGGGCGGTGCGAGCGGCGCGTCGTCGCCGTCGAAGAGCTGTAACCGCAGCGAATCCGCACGCTCGTGGGCAAACTCGATCTCAAGCGGTTCCCGCAGCCCCGCACGGCGGGCCACGCGTCCGCGTGCGATCTCGCTCTCGGAGCCGTCGAGCGAGGCGTAGAGAACGTAGGGGCGATCGAAGAACGTGCTCTCGAAATCTAGCCGCAGCCGATCGATCGCGACCGCCAGCGCGGGGAGAGGAAGCTCGTAGTCGGAATATCCGAGCTTGGCGTCGGCCACGGCGCTTTCGAGCGCCAGCCACTCCCGCCGCGCCTCGGGCTGCAGCAGATATGCCCATTGAGCCGATGATTCGTCGACTAAACGGACGTCGGCGAAATCGGGGCGGCAGTGCGAGGCGTCTTCGATGTTGAGCTCGAGGCGCGAGAGCCCTTCGGTCGACGGCGCGAGCTGAACGTAGCGCAGGTGCGAGTAGAACCGCTCGTCGACTGCGGCGCCCGGACGCGAGGCGAAGCTGAGCAGCGGCCCGGCTGAGAAAGAGGAATTGTCGGCGAGCGGACCAAGCCTAGCCGCGACGGGAGCGCTCAACGCCGTCTCTGCTCCAACACCCTCAGCCCAAAGGATCATTTTGAGCGCGGCCAGGTCATATCGCGGACGCGCTGTGCGACCGCCTCCGAAGCGCAATATGCCAGCCGACTCGCCCCGCTCTCCCGGAGCCAGCGAGAACAGCAGCGCCGGACGAGTCGTGAGCGCCGTCACCGTCAAGTCTTCGAGCGGGGGGCTGTCGCCGTTCTCAATCGAGATGCGAAGCAGGTCTCCTTGCGCCGGGCTCACCTCGGTCTCGAGATTCTCAATTCTCACAGAGGCGGGGATGCGATAGATCGTCTTTTCGTGGCCGATTCCGCGATCCTCCACGCCCGCGCCGCGATCGAAAACGTTGAGGTTGCGAGCAAAGGTCGAAGAGGACGTCCCGAAGCGCAATGCCGTCAACTGTAGGCCGCGTGGGCGCTCGACGACTAGCTCGGTGTGGCCGCTTGACTCGGTCCGCCGCAAGATCGTCAGCTCGGCCTCGCCCGGGCGCCGCTCACCGAGGGAACGGCCTTGGCGCAGGATGAACGTCGGCGAGAGATAGGAGCCGCCTTCGCCCTCTATGCTCACGTGGAGCGTCCGACTCGGCAGGCTAGGCAGATCAAACTCCATGCGCTCGATGCGCCGATCGCGCAGCCGAAACAGTGATTCCCCCTGCAACAGCACCGTGCGTTCGCCGTTCGGCCCCTCGGCCTCCACGTCGAGCCGCCGCACCAGCTCAGCGTTGCCGGCAGCGATGAGCAAGCGCCAGCGGCCTTCGAGCGGTACTTGCTCGGCTAACTCAAGACGGTACTCCTCGCGGAAGTCGGACGGCCTGCGCCTCGGGCTTTCGGTCGCGCGGTCGACAGCGCTCACGCGCGGCTCAAAACTGCGCCGATAGACAAGGCGTCCCGGCTGCGGTACGCCGCGATCAACCAAATAAGGAACTTCGCGCCCTTGGGCGTCGAACAAGCGCACGTCGGAGAGATCGGGCCGAACGACGGTGAGCACGTCGCTGGGCAACTCGAGGCGAGAGAGCCCGTCCGACCGGACGTAGACCTCTGCCTGGGTCGGAAACAGCCCGGCGGGACCGGGCTGCGCCAGGACGGAGTGAACCGCGAGGAGAGCGGCGGAGAACACAACTACGGCACGCAATAGAGCGATCATTCCTTCCCCTCCGTTGCGCCGACGCCGAAGACGAAACGCTGATATGCGATCGAGACCAACAGCAGCGACAGCGCCAGCCCGACCAGCGAGGCGACCCGGTAAAGATCTTCGAGCTCGCCGAGATCGTGCAGGAAGACCTTGCCGATCGTCAGCAGGAGGAATGCCAAGCTGGTCCAACGCAACGCTTGCGTCTTGGTTCGAAACGCCAGACCGAGCAGGCACAGCGCGAACAGGGCCCAGGCGAGCGAAAGCGTCAGATCGCGCGCCGCCAGACGTTCAAAGGAGACGTCGATCGTTCTTCCCGCCGAGAACACATCGAAGATCGTCAGATTAATCCAGGCAAAGACGATCACGATCGCTCCGCTGAAGCAGAGAATCGCTCCCCAGGCCTTGCCGCCGCGATAGAGCGACTGCTCGAAGGGCCGTGCGCGGGGAGCCTCCAACTTGGCGAGAGCCAGTGCGCCGCCGACCAGCGCCGCCGCGGGTACGAGATAGCCATACATCAGCCAGTTGAAAACCGGCCGACCTGAACGGGCGTGATACTCGAAGATTTCCGGGTTCAAGATCAGCCGCACAATCGTGAACGTCGCCAGCGCCAAGGCGAAGTATTTGAGACCGGGATGATCGAGTCGCTTCCACAAGTGCAGCAACGCAAAGGCTTGCAGCGCCCAACCAATCGTGATCCACTCCTTGTCGAGCTGGAGCGGAATCGCGATCGCTATGAACGACAGCGCACCGCCGGCAAACCAGACCAGACCGCGCAGCCGCGCAGGGTCGGCCTCGCCGACAAGTCGACGTAGGCGCGCCGCGGCGGTGAGCGAGAGCGCGCCAAGGGCCAGCGGAACGACGCCGATCGCATCGTCTCCGAACCGCGAATCCCAGGTCGAAGCCAGCGCGATGAACCATAGAGGGCCGGACAGCGCAGCGGCGTAGATCGTCCAGCGGTCACCCAAGAAGGCCCTTCCAGCGATGAGCGGCCAGAGGGCGAATAAGGAGGCAGAGGCGAATAGCAACACCAGAGCGGGAAGCGTTTCCTCGTTGGGAACTCGCCACATACCCGAAGCCGCCCAGAGCGTGTGGGAGAGCGCCGCTAAGAAGGTTACCGAAAAGTAAACCTTGCCCGACGGTAATCGCGTCGCCGCTAACGCCGCCAAGAAGGCGAAGCCGACCACAGCCCCGAGATAGAGGCGATGGTCGAGAGCCCTTTCCTCCAACATCGGTACGTTCAAGATCAACAACAGCAGCGCAACGACCACCGCGCCCAAGTTCGCGCCGTAGCGCGGGAGCCTTCCGCGCAGCGCCGCCGCGTGGAAAGCGGCGGCTCCGATCAGGGCGGCTGTATAACGGACCGAATGGTCCGGCGCCGCGCTCCCATCGAAGCCAAGCAACGAAAAGCCCAGCCCCAAGCCGAGCCCGGCAGCGGCCGTCGTGAGCGGAGGCGTAAGTTCGCGAAGCAAGGCCTGCCGAACGAGCAGCACGGCCAAAGCCGCCCCGCCCAGCAGCCAAGGCCAGTACGCGGGCGCGTCTGATTTGAACGGCGTGAAGGCTAGCGCGAAAAGAAAGCCGCCCGCCGAGAGTAGTGCCGGCGTGAGCGGAGACGGGGCCTCTTCGGGATCGAGACGTAGCAGCGGCTCTTCGAAAAGATGAAAAACGAGAGCCAGGGCGAGGGCGACGCCGACGGCTTCCCACGAGAGAGCAACATCAAAGCTCGCCTCGCCGGACCATACGAGGAACACCGCAACCGAGGCCGCCGCTGCGCCCAGCGGCAACAAGGGAAACCGATCGACGCGATCGATCCATGCAGCGGCCCCGCACAAGATCAGCAGCAAGCCGGCGATCGGGTATAGATGCTCGCCGAGCTCCGCGCGACTTGCGAAGTAGAGCGCCAAGGCAAACGGCAGCATCACGCCGCCGCTCTGTGCCCACTGCCACAAACTACGCTGCTCGGGATCTACCTCCTTCCCTGGACCGAGTCTGCCGGCGGCTACAAAAAACACCGCGAACAGACCCAGGATCGCCAAACCGAGCAACGTCCGCTCGGGACCCATCCTGCTCGTGATCCAACCGGCTTGATAAAACGTCGTGGCGCCGAGGCCGAGCAAGGTCAGCAGCGGCCAGCCGCGTTCGCGAGCCAACGCAAACAGCCCGGCGTTGAGCAGCAACAGGTAGCCGAAAAGCCCGATCGGATTGTCCTGTCCTGAAGAGAGAAGCAGGGGCGCGGCGAAACCGCCAGCCAACCCGAGCACTGCGATTTCGCGGGCCGAGTGACGCCACGCAAGCAACCCGCAGGCCGCCGTCGTCAGCGCCATCAGGGCGAAACCGAGCCCCGTTCCGATCAAGTCGTACAAATTCTTGGCGGCCCATACGGAGGCGTAGAGGACGATTGCGCCGCCGCCGGCGAGCGCATTGGCGGTCGTCGCGTAGCCGCGTTTGCGCAGGGTCTCCGACCCTCCCATGGCTCCGGCTCCCACGATCAGACCGATGGCGACGCGAACAATCGGCGGAATCAACCCGTGCTCGATCGAATACTGCAAGAACAGCACCGCCGCCAAGCCAAGAACGACGGCCGCGAGAATAGCCGCGCCGCGAACGCCGATCAGCCGTTCCCACTCGACGCCCGAGGGGGAATCCGGGGGGAGCGTGGAGTCCGGCTGCTCGATGGGTTCAGGCGCGGGCGGAGTGGGCGAAGGCTCAGGCTCGGGGGGAACAGGGGGTTTAGACGGCGCGGGCGGAGTGACGGGCGTAGGCCAAGGCGATTCAACAGGCTCGACAACCGGCTCGGTCGGCTTCGCTTCGGTCGATTCAACGGGAGCCGCGGGCGCATCTCGGGCGGGCGATCCGGCCTGCTGCTCGAGCGCGTCAATGCGCTTGAGGAACGCCATTCGAACGGCGTCAAGCTCAAGCCTTAGATTGGCGTTGCGGCGAGCAATTCGCGCGTTCTCTTCGGCCAGTTCGCGCAGCTTCCAGTAAAATGCCGCGCTTAGAGCGACAACTAGAAGATAGATCAACATGTGAACGCGAGATTATCGTAGCAGTCGCTCCGCCGATGCTCGCCCGCCGTATCGCCTGAGATGCTTCACCGAAGCTTCCTCGATTCGGACTCGCTAGAGCCTTAGGCGGCGATGGCTTGTTATAGTCGTCGCTTAGCCCAAAGGGGCGAGGAGTCGATGGAATGCCGTCCGGAGCCAAACTGTTCGCTGATAGCCTCAAAGCACTCGGAGTCGACCATGTGTTCACGCTCGTCGGCGACCACCTCAACGAAGCCTTGCAGGTTATCGATCGCGAAGGCATCCGCGTCGTCGACACTCGTCACGAATCGGCCGCGGTCCACATGGCCGACGGTTGGGCCCGCATGACGCGTCGACTTGGCGTCTCGCTCGTCACCGGAGCGCCGGGACATACGAATTCCATCACCGGCATCGCGACCGCCCAGGCTACAGGCTCGCCCGTGCTCGCGGTAAGCGGCATGAGCAGCTCCAAGATGCGCGATCGCGGCGCATTCCAAGACATGGATCAGCTCGGCCAAGTCGGCGGCATAACGAAGTACGCCGCGGCTCCTTCCAGCCCCGGTCAGATTCCCTTCCACACGCGCTTGGCGGCCGAGAAGGCGCTCAGCGGCCGCGGCGGCGCGACGCACCTAAGCATTCCGGTGGACTGCTTCACCGGGCAGGCCGAGGGGCCCGCTGTATTGCCGCACGGCCCGGTCACTGTCGGTCGGCCGCGTCCGGAATCGCTTCAAGTTGCTAGCGCGGTCGATCTGCTCGAAGCCGCCGAACGTCCCGTCGTCATCGCCGGGAGTGGAGTCTGGTGGGCTGACGCTGGGGCGGAGCTGCAACGCTTCATCGAGCACAATTTCCTGCCGCTCTACACCCTCTGTTTGGCGCGCGGAGCCGTGCCCGACGATCATCCGTTGTGCTTCGGCTACGCCGACGCCACGCTCAACCGCGCCGCCGAAAAAGTGTTACAGCAAGCAGACCTGGTGATCGTACTCGGCAAACGCATCGACTACCGCTTGCGGATGGGCGGGGCGCAGCTCTTTCACAAAGATGCGAAGTTCATCCAAGTGGACGTGCATCCTGAAGAGCTAGGCCTCAACCGCCGACTCGATGTTGCCATGCAAGCCGACGTTAAGACGGCCCTCGAAGATCTCAACGCAGCGCTCGACGAACGCGAAGCACCCGACCATTCGGCTTGGCTCGGGGAGGCTCGCCGCCGAGCCGACGCATACGCACAAGAGGTCGAGACGCTCGCAGCGCGTACCGCCTCTCCGCTCCATCCGCTTAACTTCTATCGCGAGATGCGCTCCTGGGTTCCGGAGGACGCGACGCTATGCTGGGACGGCGGCGACTTCGTCCATTGGGGACGCTACTACGTCCCCGCGCGACGGCCTGGACACTGGATGCGGCTCGGCGCGCTGGCCGGTCTCGGCGTCAGCTTCCCCATCGCACTCTCGGCCCAGATTCTGCGTCCGAACGCGAAGTCGATTCTGATCACCGGCGACGGTTCGCTAGGGTTCTACCTAGCCGAGATGGATACCGCGGTTCGCTTCGGTTTGCCGGTGATCATCATCGTCGGCAACGACGGCGGCTGGGGCATCGAACGCGAGCTGCAACAGGGGCACTACGGCGACAAGACGGTGGCCTGTGAGCTGCGCCGCACGCGCTACGATCTCGTGATGAAAGGCTTCGGGGGCGACGGCGAATTCGTCGAACGCCCGGAGCAGATCCGCCCCGCGCTCGACCGTGCTCAGGCGAGCGACAAGCCGTTCCTGATCAACGTCGACATCCAGGGCGCCGGCTCGCCGTTCACCCAATACCAGCTCAGGAACCGGAAGAAGTAGCTCTACGGCTAGGGCGCGGTCCAAGTTCCGACGAGCGTCCAGCCAGGGGCTTGGTTTCCGCCGTCGGCGGCCCTCAGCCAAGATTGCTTCAAGCCGCCTTGATTGAAGGTGATGTTCAGATTCAGCGTCAGGTTCTGGCCCGCGGCCGCAACCGAGGACGAGGCCAGGTTGACCGTGCATTGGGAGTTTTGCAGCGTACCGCCGGCGCCGAGCAGCGCGCCCGACCAAGCAGTCCCGGCGTCGTTCAGAAGATACAGAGCATTCGTGGCGCGATAGTAGTGGAAGTAGCAGGAGCTCGCCGCGCTCAAGCTCGCGTTGAGCACGGCCTGCACCCAGCTCACGTCCTGATAGCCTTCGGGGTCCGAGACCGTGTAGCTGAACACTCCGCCTGAGCCGCTGCCGGTGGAGGGGGATACTGAAACGGCCGTCGGCGGCTGGTTCACGGATCCCGACGCGGTCCAAGTTCCGACCTGGGTCCAGCCGGGGGCTTGGTTGCCGCCGTCGGCTGCCCGCAGCCACGACTGCTTCAAGCCGCCTTGATGGAAGGCGATGTCCAGGTTCAGCGTCAGGTTCTGGCCTGCTCCCGTCATCGAGGACGAGGCCGTGTTGACGGTGCATTGGGAGTTCTGCAGCGTACCGCCGGCGCCGAGCAGCGCGCCCGACCAAGCAGTCCCGGCGTCGTTGAGAAGATACAAAGCATTCGAGGCGCGATAGTAGTGAAAGTAGCAGGAGCTCGCCGCGTTCAAGCTCGCGTTGAGCACGGCCTGCACCCAGCTCACGTCCTGATAGCCTTCGGGGGCCGAGACCGTGTAGCTGAACATTCCCCCCGGGCCGCTGCCGCTGGAGGGGGATACCGAAACGGCCGTCGGCGGCTGATTCACGGATCCCGGCGCGGTCCAAGCGCCGACCAGCGTCCAGCCGGGGGCTTGGTTTTCGCCGTCGGCGGCCCGTAGCCACGACTGCTTCAAGCCGCCTTGATGGAAGGCGATGTCCAGATTCAGCGTCAGGTTCTGGCCTGCTCCCGTCATCGAGGACGAGGCCGTGTTGACGGTGCATCGGGTGTTCTGCAGCGTACCGCCGGCGCCGAGGAGGGCGCCCGACCAAGCGGTCCCGGCGTCGTTCAAGAGGTACAGCGCGTTCGTCGCCGGGTAATAGTTGAGGTAGCACGAGCCCGCGGCGCTCAAGCTCGCGTTGAGCACGGCCTGCACCCAGTCCACGTCCTGGTAGCCGTTGGGGTCCGAGACCGTGTAGCTGAACACTCCCCCCGGACCGCTGCCGCTGGAGGGAGATACCGAAACGGCCGTCGGCGGCTG
>Ga0315336_1000364_pt1 | contig 137768 bp, 130 predicted proteins | sample ASW5metaG_FD_204512 | JGI IMG/M metagenome (GOLD analysis project Ga0315336, IMG submission 204512) | Ammonia-oxidizing marine archaeal communities from Monterey Bay, California, United States - ASW #5 | ecosystem: Environmental > Aquatic > Marine > Intertidal zone | place: USA: California... | reverse complement strand
CATCACATCCTGGAGCTGTAGCAGGTTCCAAGGGTTCGGCTGTTCGCCGATTAAAGTGGTACGTGAGCTGGGTTTAGAACGTCGCGAGACAGTTCGGTCCCTATCTACCATGGGCGCAGGAGATTTAAGGGGGGCTGTCCCTAGTACGAGAGGACCGGGATGGACGAACCTCTAGTGTACCTGTTGTCGCGCCAGCGGCAGCGCAGGGTAGCTACGTTCGGATGGGAGAAATGCTGAAAGCATCTAAGCGTGAAACCCTCCCCAAGATGAGATCTCCCTGGACCTTCGGGTCCCTGAAGGCTCCTGGAAGACTACCAGGTATATAGGCCAGATGTGTAAGGTCTGCGAAGGCTTGAGCTAACTGGTACTAATCAGCCGTGAGGCTTGATCACACTTTTATTTTTACCGGACAGAATATGCAAATTTTTATATATATTCGGTTTGGTAGCGTTGTTAGGAAAGCTATCGTTTGTAGAGTATTCAGGAATTAGAAAAGGGAATTTATTAGAGCACTTTGCTCTTTAAAAGAAGAATTTTCCTGTAGGGATACGTGACAAGTATTTCCTTGGGAGGCCGAGCACTCGTCAAATGTGCGAGGTTTGGTTTTTTAAAATTTCCCGGTGGTCATAGGAGAGGGGAAACACCCGTTCCCATACCGAACACGGTAGTTAAGCCCTCTTCCGCCGATGGTACTTCGGGGGCAACTTCGTGGGAGAGTAGGTCGCTGCCGGGAGTATTTTTGACCCGATGCAATTATTGCATCGGGTCTTTTTTTGTCTTGGAAGTTATTCCCCTTGTTATGGTGGCACGTAGAAGATCATATAAATCTAGGTAGAGTTAGTTGCTCTGTTGTAGATTCAGTAGTTTCGCAAGGAACAAATAGTAAATTAGTTATAAAATTTAAAACGATGTGGCGTAAGCAAATTCTAAAAGAATACCTTCTCGTCAATAATTTAAGGAGCATAAGCTATGACAACCCTAATTAAACATTTCCTTGATTCTTGCGAATCACGCCGGGCGTTTCTGACATCGCTTGCCGCTGTTGGGATAGGTGCTGCGGGCAGTGCCGCAACGGGATGGGCCTTCGAGGGGGCGGTCTCGGGAGTAACAAGTGTAAGTCAATCCGAAGAAGGTTCTAAGTATCTGTTCGCTCACGTCACACTGAAGCCAGGGACTACACAACAGTTCACAGCCGCACTCGAGAAGATTGCGCCGTTGTTTGAGAAGCACGGTGGTTGGAAGCTCCAGGCCTGTTTCCGCGAAGACGGGACAGACAGCACGATTATCGATGTCTGGGAAATACCGAATGCCGAGGCCGTTCAAAAGAACCTCAGCTCGGTACCGAACGACCCCGACTTTGCATTAGTGGTCGGTGCTTTGGGGGATTGTATCGAAAGCGAGACGCTCCGTGTGATGACGAAGCAGCCGGTCCTAATTGCCTAAGAACGGGTCGGTGGGTGGTTCAACGGCCAAGGGTGCAAAGCCAAAGAAAGCGATTAGTCAAGTATGAGATTAAGGCAGTCGCAGGTAGGTGATACAGGTTATTCCGATGAGCACTCGAAGGGTGTGGAAGGTCTTCTGCAATTAAGTGAAGCCCTAGGAAAAACACTAGATCAACATGTGATTCATAAGACTGCAACGAAACATCTACAGCTTTTAATTGGTCAGTGTGAAGTCTGGATGATCACACGCGCAAATGGGTGGCAACTAGTTAGTGGTGGTTTGCGATCGCATCAACCGAGTGCTTTAGGTACGTTTCCTATCTTCGCAGGTGGAAAATTTGTAGGTCTTATTGGGATTGAACAGATAGTTGATGGTCGAAAGAAAGAACTGTCTATCAGTCAGCGTCAATTACTTAAAATAGCGATATCGTTAGTTGGCCTGTCTATTAAGAATGCACAGTTATTTAAAGAATTACATGAACTAAGCACTGTAGATACCTTGACAGGTTGTTTAACTAGAAGCCATGGGATTAATCTCATTGCTACTGAACTTCAACGAGCCCAACGTTCTGAGCAGCCCGTCTCGTTAATTTTTATTGATCTCGATCGCTTTAAGTTACTAAATGATCGCTACGGTCACCTGTTTGGCGACAAAGTTCTAAGCACTGTTGGTGAAGTCATAAAAGCATCTTTGCGTGGGAGCGATCTGCGATGTAGGTACGGAGGTGAGGAATTTGTCGTTCTTCTACCAGACACACCACTTGAAGGCGCTAAGCGTGTTGCGGAGTCGTTGCGTTGCCAATTAGCTCGCCAAGCGATCAAACATGTCAAAAAATCGATCTTTGTTACTGCGAGTCTAGGTGTCAGTGTGTCAACATCTGGTGAGCTCGATGCTAAAAAATTTCTTTCTCAAGCTGACACCGCGATGTACAGGGCCAAGAAGGATGGTCGAAATTGTGTGCGTGTGTGGAAGGACTATCCTGAGTGGCACCGTTCACAGTTTCGTGATGGGTCGACTACGGTAGAATCCAAGATTCAAGTTTAAGATTTAAGAGTATATTATCGACAGTAAAATGTCTTACCCGCAAACCATCGCCATGCAGTATTCCGTAATTGCAATTACTACGATCCTGATGGTGGGAGTTGGAAGTTCAGCTCGCCAAGTAGATCAGGGATTCAAGACGTACTTCATCGATAAGACTATGCGTGTCGACTATTTTCATTCCGGGGGGCTTGGCACGGAGACGCTGGCACTTGACCAGGTCGTGTCCGATGGGCCATGGGCTGGGAGTCGAACTCGGCTCGTCGATGACCTCAACTTGGGGAAATATCTGTTCGAAGTAGTTGATCGGCAAACAAACCGTGTGATCTATTCACGGGGGTTTGCATCTATTTATGGGGAGTGGGAGACAACACCTGCTGCACGAGAGGTCTATGGTACATTCCATGAGTCACTTCGGTTTCCGTGGCCAAGACGATCAGTCCAAATTGTGCTTAAGGTTCGGGACAGTGAAAACAGCTTTCATGAACTTTGGTCCACTGTTATCGATCCTGATTCCCGTTTTGTGAATCCAACGGATCAGATTTCGCTTGGAAAGGTCTGGCCAATCATCGATAGTGGGCCACCGTCTGACAAAGTCGACCTTCTTGTGATAGGGGAGGGATATACAACCGAAGAGATTCCAAAGTTTCACATCGACGCGAAGCGTCTGGTAAACGCGTTATTTGATGAGGAACCGTTTGCGAGCCGTCGGTCTGATTTTAATGTATGGGGTTTAGATTTACCCGCAGCGCAGTCTGGAGTTTCTCGTCCGCGTGCTATGGAGTTTCGTCGAAGTCCCTTATCAGTCCAGTACAACATCTTCGATTCGGAACGCTACTTACTCACGTACGACAACCGAGCGTTGAGAGATGCTGCATCGGCAGCCCCTTATGAGTTTATTGAAATCGTGGTAAACGAGGAGCAGTATGGCGGCGGTGGAATTTTTAACTTTCAGGCGACTACGGCGGCAGATACGGGGTTTTCGGCATATGTTTTTATTCACGAGTTTGGACATCACTTTGCTGGGCTCGCAGATGAATACTACACATCAGATGTCGCCTACGAGACAGGGAGTGCGTATCATCCCGAGCCTTGGGAACCTAATGTGACAGCGCTTCATGATCCGTTAAATATGAAGTGGCGTGACTTAGTTATGCCTGAAACACCTTTGCCGACACCTTGGGATAAGGATTCTTTTGAGTCGAAGAGCACGGCGGCTCAAACCAAGCGACGCGAGTTGCGTTTGCAAGGAGTGCCAGAAACAGAGATCGATCGTCTATTTACCGAGCAAATGGAACACGAGACTGTTTCTCTCGGTTCCATGGAATATGCTGGAAAGGTCGGGGCCTTCGAAGGAGCTTCGTATGAATCGGCCGGTCTTTATCGTTCTGAGATCGATTGCATCATGTTTACACGTAACCCGGTTGGATTCTGTCGCGTTTGTCAGCGAGCAATTACGCGTGTAATTGATCTGTATTCGAGTCGGTAATAAGATCAGTTTCTTCGCTTATCCCTTCAACTTTTTTTACACATCGGAGCAAGTAATGACATATGCGGTGTGCATTCATGAGACTGGTGGTCCGGAAGTTTTGCAGTGGCAAAAGATTGACATTCCAGATCCAGGTGCAGGAGAAGTACTAATCCGTCAAACCATGGTTGGGTTGAACTTTATCGACATCTACTTTCGGGCTGGTTTGTATAAAGTGCCTTCATTTCCGGCAATTATTGGTAATGAGGGTGTAGGTGTTGTCGAGGTGGTTGGTGATGGGGTAACCGAAGTTGCGATAGGGGACCGCGTTGCTTATTGTATGAGCCTAGGAAGTTATACCCAGCGTCGTCTAATTGCATCGGAGTTACTAGTGAAAATTCCAGACACAATTAGTGATGAACAAACGGCGGCGGTGATGCTTAAGGGATGTACGGTGCAGTACTTAATACGACGGACATACGCTGTGCAACCTGGCGAAACCGTCCTATTTCACGCGGCAGCTGGTGGATGCGGTTTGATTGCCTGCCAGTGGTTGAAACATCTTGGTGCGACAGTTATTGGCACGGTTGGGACATCGGCTAAAGCCGAGTTGGCCAAGGTAAATGGGTGTGATCATGTAATCATTTACACACAGGAGAATTTCGTTGATCGTGTTAAAGAGATTACTAATGGTGTGGGTGTGTCAGTTGTTTATGATTCCGTTGGTCAGAAAACATTCATGGACTCAATTGATTGTCTTCGACCGAGAGGTCTAATGGTGAGCTTCGGCAATGCTTCTGGTCCAGTTGACCCATTTTCACCAGCGATACTAGCTGCAAAGGGATCACTTTTTCTGACCCGTCCTACTTTGACTACTTATACTAGGACACGCGAGGAACTCGAAACAACAACTGGAGATCTTTTCGATATGATCAACAAAGGAGCACTAAAGATCGAAGTTAATCAAACATATGAACTCGAGCAAGTTCGACAAGCTCATTGCGATCTCGCGTCGAGGAAAACGACAGGATCGACTGTGTTGCGGACTGGTGTCTCATAAAAAACCTTAAATAAGTCTCTTGCTTCATGGCTTAGGTTACCGACTGCACTCTAATGCTTTCAATTAACACTGTTCCGACTCCATCAATCTTGAGTCCGAATGGACCCGCTGGAAGATCCATTGCATGGCCATGTGTAAGAAGTTCACCGTTTAAATAACCGCGAAAGTGGCCGTTGCCTCCGAATACGCGGAGATCAAGCCAGCCACTATAATCGAGCAGTTTTTCTTCAAAGATTATCTCGGTTCCGTTATCGATTCGGCCTAGTGTGGCTGATGTGTCATTAAACGCAAGAAAATCATACGTTGACGCGTCCTGTACGTGAAAGATCATTCGGAATATTCCATCGAAGCCATCGAGATTCACGTTAACATCGGCTTGAGTAGCATCGATCGCCTCGCCAGCGATGAATAAAACGGGTATTTCATTCAGGGAGAGACCTAAAACCGTTCCATAATTAGCATCTTCAACCATCTCAGATACCACGGATGCGTCGTTACTTTCAAGCCACGTGAATTGTTCAGAGAGGACTAAGTTCGACCCCTCCACTGGACGCCAAGCCCACGAATTATTATCGAGTTCGATAATACCAGGGTCGACTGATGAGAGGTTAGATACAGAATCTATATGGGCGGGGACGGGTTCATCAGTTGTAATCTTTTGAACTCCCAGTCCATGTTTAAAAACTAGTAGTGCACCATGCTCAGCAGTTTCGAACAGCATCGTCATGCCAGCTATTGCCAACACAAAAGCTGCACTTAAAACGATAGGCTTGGGTGGAAAGATATATGAGATGGCTACCCGCACAGAAGCGAACAAAGCAAAGAACCAGGTCATTCTAAAGGCCCAATCAGCATGTTCGTCAACTAAAGGAGCTACTTGGGCTGGTAGTAGCAGTTCGTCGGCTCCACTACGTCCTGTTAGATAGGCAAGGATTGCCAAAGCTGCACCTGCACAGTAAAGCCAAGTGACAGTATGTTGAACTGCTACTCGCCGCCGCATAAATAAACCGATCAGATCGACTATAAAAGCAGTCGAGAGTAAAGCAATAGGAAAATGAACGACTATTGGATGAATATTAGGTGCCCAGTCTGGTGTTAGCGACATTATTCCTCCATGCTGCAGAGTATCATCAAGCATCTTATAATACTCAGCCACTAGGTGTGGAATGAAGTCGGCTAATAATAATGATCACAGGGAAGGATGGCACGGTTGGGACGACTACGCACCTTTTTACGATTGGGAAAACACTCAAACACTTGGTCGACGAGACGTACCATTTTGGGTAAATCTTTCAATTCGGTTCGAGGGACCGGTGCTCGAGTTGGGTTGTGGCACTGGGCGCTTGTCGCTACCAATTGCTAAGCGTGTAGATCGCTTTGTTGGTATCGATCGCTCAGCTTCTATGTTAGCCAGACTTAGCAAGAAATTTCGCCGTGCAGGTCTTAGTCACCGAGCAGAGTTCATTCGCGGTGATATACGTGTGCTTCCTTTTCAAAAGATGTTTCGCTTTAAACTGGTGATGGCACCATATGGGATGCTTCAGTCCCTTCTTTGTGATACTGACTTATCCGACACGCTCAATTCTGTTTCTGAAGTGGTTCCAAGTGGTGGCATGTTTGGGATTGATTTAGTACCGGATCTTCCGCGTTGGCAGGAGTACAACAGACGGGTTAGTCTTCGAGGTCGTGGTCGACGTAACAACCGAATCACTTTAATCGAAACCGTGCGTCAAGATCATGAGCGTCAACTTACTATCTTCGACCAAGAGTTTGTTGAACGCCGTGGACGACAGCGAGAGACTTATAGATTTTCACTGGCTTTTCGCACATTATCAGTTCGAGAAATATCTCGTCACCTCGAGAATGCCGGTTTTGTGGTTGATACGGTGCTAGGCGACTATCGTGGAAAGGCTTGGTCGCCGGAAGCTGATGTTTGGATAATTTTGGCCCGGCGTCGTTAAGTTGCTATCAGATGTTGGTCTTCGCCGTTTCAGACTCTGCGCGTATGCTAAATTCGTTTAATATCTGCGATAATATCAAGTCAACAGTTCAGGATTCGGTCAGAAATATTATTTGTATGATGTTCTAGTATTTTGGAGAAGATTCTTTAATGTCAGGTCATTCGAAGTGGGCATCGATCAAGCACAAAAAGGGAGCAGCTGATGCTAAGCGAGGCAAGCTCTTCACTCGGATTATTAGGGAGCTTACAGTTGCCGCCAGGGACGGTGGGGGTGATCCAGAAAGCAATCCTCGTCTCCGTACTGTTGTGGCCGATGCAAAAGCAGCAAACATGCCAGCTGAGAATATCAAACGAGCAGTTAGGCGTGGTACCGGTGAAGAGCCTGGTGTGTCGTATGAGGAAGCTACTTACGAGGCTTACGGTCCGGGTGGAGCAGCTCTTTTAATAGAAGTATTAACTGATAATACTAATCGAGCAGTTAGTGAAATACGGCATTTGCTTTCGAAACATGGTGGAAACCTTGGAACAACGAACAGTGTGTCGTGGATGTTTACTAAGCAGGGTTATATTGTGGTCGAAAAGATTAACGTCAACGAGGAAGCTTTAATGACGGTCACGATTGAAGCTGGTGCTAATGATTTTCGTGAAGACGAAGGTAATTGGGAAGTCATTAGCACTCCAGAAGCATTCGAATTAGTGAAAGCTGCTGTAATAGCAGCTGGAGTTACACCGGTAAGTGCACAAATAGCGATGCTTCCTCAGAATTATATAAAACTCGAAGGAAAAACAGCCCAGCAAATGATCAAGATTATGGAAGCGTTAGAGGATAATGATGACGTGCAACATGTCTGGTCTAATTTTGATATCGCGGCGGAGGAGATTGAGGCTTCGCTTAAGTGAGAATCCTCGGGGTTGATCCCGGTTCCGAATGCACTGGTTATGGTTGCATTGATACTGATGGCAACGGACATCGGGTTGTCGTCTGTGGAGTGCTCACACCACCACGGTCTGCTGGGTTTCCAGAAAAATTACTGTTAATTCACCGTGGTCTAGTCAAGGTTCTGAAACAGTGTTGTCCAGAAGCAGTGGCCATTGAGGATATTTTTTATTCACGAAATGTACGCAGCGCTTTAAAGCTTGGACATGTGCGAGGCGTACTGATTCTTGCTGCTTCGGAGGCTGGTATTCCTGTGTGTGAGTACTCGCCCACGGAAATTAAAAGCGCCGTTGTTGGTTACGGGCGTGCTGGAAAGCAGCAGGTTCAGCAGATGGTTACGTTGTTGCTTGGTTTAGATACTGTTCCGTCTCCACTTGATGTGTCCGATGCCTTGGCAACTGCGATTTGTCACTCTCATTCACTTGGGCCAACAAATGACAGCTCCACGAACAGACGGTCTAAGAGTTGGCGTCGATTTCGTCAAGGTGCGAAGGGTATCTCATGATAGGGCGGCTTAGTGGTCAGCTTGTCGAGAAACAACCCAGTCGTTTAATCATCAATGTTCAAGGTGTGGGTTACGAGGTTCAAGTTCCACTTTCCACATTTTATGGACTTGGTGATACTGGTACGGAAATATCGTTACGTGTACACACTCATGTGCGTGAGGACACACTTTCTTTGTTTGGATTTGCAACTGAGCTTGAGTTGCAACTCTTCGAGCACTTGATCTCTATTAGCGGTGTTGGGCCACGACTGGCGCTTGCTGTTCTGTCTGGCATTGAACCACCAGATCTAGTCAGAGCCATTCGTGATGCTGACGTTGCAAGACTGACAAGGATCCCAGGCATTGGGAAAAAAACTGCGCAACGTGTTGGTCTGGAGCTTAAGGATAAGTTTCCACGTAATCTCGATGCCGAAATTAAGGATAATAAAATCGAGTCCGAGTTTGATGGTTCACGAGGCGATGTGCTGTCAGCGCTGCTTAATCTTGGATACCATAGAACTTTAGCTGAACGTGCTGTGGAACGTGCCTTTGAATCAGCCGAAGGAGGGTTTGAGTCCACCCTTCGTCAAGCGCTTCGTGAGCTTTCTAAATAGTTACAATACAGGTTAATTAGGATGTTGCGATAAGTAAGATGTCAACTGAACGAGTCGTGAGCTCAGCACGAGCGGCGGAAGAAGTAAATTATGAGGCAGGGCTTCGTCCCCGCACTCTTGATGAGTACATAGGCCAAAATCGCGTTTGTGAGAATCTTTCGGTAGCCATTACGGCAACCCGCCAGCGCAACGAAGCATTAGATCATGTGCTTCTTTATGGGCCACCTGGTCTTGGGAAAACGACCCTTGCTTACGTTGTTGCTCAGGAACTTGGTGTGCAAGCACGCGCGACGGCTGGTCCGGTACTTGAGAAACCCGGCGATCTTGCTGCACTGTTAACGAATCTAAAAGAGCACGAAGTGCTTTTCATTGATGAGATACATCGTCTAAGTCCGGCGATCGAAGAAATTCTTTATCCAGCTATGGAGGATTATGAACTCGACATTATGATTGGTCAGGGACCGAGCGCTCGTTCGGTTAAGGTACCGCTACAGCATTTCACTCTAGTTGGTGCTACGACACGCGCTGGATTACTGACTTCACCTCTCCGCGCTCGATTTGGTCTTGTCCACCGGCTTGATTTCTATACCGATGATGAATTGTGTGAGATCGTAGAGCGTTCTGCAAAGATTCTTAGTGTGCCAATTAACCATGATGCTACACGAGAGATTGCGCAGCGGGCGAGAGGAACACCGCGTGTTGCGAATCGTCTCCTTCGTCGTGTTAGAGACTTTGCGGAAGTACGTGCGGATGGTTCAATTAATGTAACCGTAGCACGTCAGGCGATGGAATTGCTTGAAGTTGATGACAATGGCTTCGATGAAGCCGATCGTCGTCTTCTTAGAGCAATCATCGATAAATTTAGTGGTGGTCCCGTTGGGCTTAATAGCATAGCTGCAGCGATCAGCGAAGAAAAGGAAGCAATTGAGGATATCTACGAGCCTTTTCTTATTCAGGCCGGTTTCCTTGATCGTACACCCCGAGGACGCGTTGTTACTGAACGGACCTATAAATACTTTGGTTTGACAGCACCAGATCGAAACTCTCGACTATGGTGACTTTGAAATATGAAAGGACAGACAGGAGTGAAAGATAGCAATGGCGGAAAACTTAGTACAAATAGGGTGCAGCTCCAAGCGCGGATCGCCGCTCTGGCAACCTATGTGCCGCCTCGCATATTAACGAATGCCGAACTTGAACAGCTGGTTGACACGGATAACGAATGGATTCTTAAACGTACTGGTATCCGTGAACGTCATGTTGTTGATCCTGGTGTGGCAACGTCAGATCTTGCAAAGGAAGCCGCACTCCGTGCCATCAAGCAGGCAGGGTTAACACCTGAAGACATCGATTTTATTATTGTCGCAACGACAACGCCTGACATGTTCTTTCCCAGTGTCGCGTGCTTGGTTCAAGACAAGATCGGGGCATCTAACGCTTGGGGTTTTGATTTGGGTGCTGCTTGTTCGGGATTTAATTACGCCCTTACTACGGCTGCGCATATTATAGCTGGCGGAACACAAAGACATGCTTTGGTTATTGGGGCAGATGTTATGTCTTCAATTATTGATTACACAGATCGGACCACTTGTATTCTATTTGGTGATGGGGCTGGTGCTGCTGTGGTGTCACCGGCAATCGAAAATGGGATAGGGATTATTGATTTTTTGCATGAGGTTGACGGAAGTGGCGGTCCGGCCTTGTGTATGCCAGCAGGAGGAAGCCTGAAACCGGCTACGCACGAAACGGTAGAGAAGCGATTGCACTTCGTTCATCAGGATGGACCAGCTGTTTTCAAGTTCGCCGTTCGAAAGACAGAAGAGATTTGTCGTCGTCTCTTAAGCAATAATGGGTTGACCGCTGATGATATTGACTTGTTCGTGTCACATCAGGCTAACCGTAGAATTATTTTCAGTGCGGCTGATCGTTTGGGACTAGACCGAAATAAAGTTCTGATCAATATTGAGCGTTTTGGGAATACAACTGCTGCGACAATTCCACTTGCATTGGCTGATGCTGTTACAGACAACAGACTTAAAAAGGGCGATCAAGTACTCTTAACGTCTGTTGGTGCTGGATTTACCGTTGGTGCGGTGCTATTGCGCTGGGCCTACTAGTGACATTTGAGGAGAAGCGTTAGTTTCAGACAGGATGTACGGGAATATCTGCAAATTGAACTTGCACTGACGTTGTTAACGCCAGCGAATGCACATTACTGATTTTGACTTCGATCTTCCGACTGAGCTCATTGCGCAAGAGCCGTGTCTTATACGTGACCAAGCCAGGCTCTTAAAGTTTGAACGGAAAACTAAACAGCACACTCATCATCGAGTAGTCGAATTACCGCAGCTGCTATCTCAGGGCGATTTACTTGTTGTTAACGACACTCGTGTGTATCCTGCACGACTCCTCGGTCATCGTGTTCCCACCGGAGGAATGGTCGAGTGCTTTCTCTTATCGAGACTCGATGGCGATCACTGGAACGCACTTGTGCATCCAGGCCAAAAACTTAAGATAGGTGCACAGGCAGTTTTTGCAGGAGGCGGTTATCAGCTCTTCCTTGAGGTAATCGACCGCCACTTCCATGGACGTCGAACTGTTAGCTTAAAGTCTGAGGGCAATATTGATGTTGAAGAAGTAATTGATGCCATTGGACATGTGCCATTGCCACCTTATATCAAACGCGCGGTTAATAAGAAGGACCAAGAACGTTACCAAACTGTTTACGCATGCAAGCGGGGATCGGTTGCAGCACCGACTGCAGGTCTCCATTTTACAACCGATCTACTGGAAGCATTGGATGCCAACAATATCGAACGTGTAGCGATCACATTGCATGTGGGGTATGGCACATTCCAGCCTATTCGGAGTGAAAAGATCGAACAGCACAGTATAGAAAAAGAACAATTTGAGATTACCAAAGTTACAGCTGATCGTATCAATACAGCAATTAATACTGGTCGTCGAATTATAGCGGTTGGAACAACTACAGCACGCGTTTTAGAGACGGCCTTTGACCGGGGAGCCGGCCGATTAAAGGCTGGTAGCGGTGTTACCGATCTGTACATTTATCCGGGATTTGACTTTCAGGTTATTAATGCACTTTTTACTAATTTTCACTTGCCTCGGTCGTCATTGTTTATTTTGGTATCTGCCTTTGCGGGTCGTGAGCAACTCCTTGCAGTATATAAAGAGGCTATTTCACATCGTTATCAGTTCTACAGCTATGGAGACGCAATGTTAATTACATAAGGGGTTTCCTAGAGTCCTACTTTTATTTCCTCCGATATAATGGATCTTTCTTAGGTTAGTAAAATTGCCGGTGTAGCTCAGCTGGTTAGAGCGAGCGGCTCATATCCGCTAGGCCCGGGGTTCAAGTCCCTGCACCGGCACCACACTTTTCTATGACTTCTTTGCAGGAACGTGTCATTCGGTTTGTTAACCGTGAATCTTTGATTCCGGAACATGGACGCGTACTCGTAGCTTTGTCAGGCGGTTCTGATTCTGTAGCATTGACGTTGCTCTTGCACGAAATTGCTTCAACCACCAATTTTACTGTTGTTGGAGTTGTTCATCTAAATCACCAACTGCGTCAAGCTTCCGCCGATGATGAATTATTCTGTCGGAGGTTAGCGAAAAGCCTGTCGCTTCCAATTGAGGTCGGTCGAGCTGATGTTCGCAGTCGAGCGAAGGATGAGCAAATTTCGCTCGAAGAAGCTGGTCACCTTGAACGACAGACTTTCTTTAAACGAATTGCATGTAAGTTTAGGGCTGACTGTGTCGCAACGGCACATACGCGAAATGATCAAGCCGAGACATATTTAATGCGTTTAATCCGTGGAGCTGGTCCGCAGGGTCTTGCAGGAATTTGGCCAAGGTTCGGTAAAGTCATTCGTCCATTGCTGAATGTGTCACGTGCCGAACTCCGCAACTATTTAACTTGTAACCATCAGTCGTTTCGAGAAGATGAGACCAATAATGATGTTAGTATTACTCGAAATCGTATTCGGCATGAGCTTCTTCCTTTCCTGGAAGAACGGTTTTCTCCTGGGGTCATTGAAGTAATCGCTAGACAATCGGTCATCGCTAGAAATGATAGTGAATGGTTAGAACTGACAGCGAAGAATATCGGCTCGACTCTAATTAACTACGAAGACGAAGTTGTTGGACTTAATGCAAAAGAGCTCTGTCAACAACCAAGAGCTTTGGCAAGTCGTATTGTTAAGCAGGCTCTTGAGTACGTGACTGGTCGAGGGATTCATTTTATTCACATAGAACAGGTTCTCAATTTGGCCGACGCGGATGGATCCAAGGTCTCAAAGATCGATCTTCCTGGTTGCCATGTCGAGCGGCGAAATGGACAAATAAGAATTGGTGCACCTCAGTCACGGGAAGTGCATTCTTTTTCTAATCAAGGATTTTCCTATCAACTAGCTATTCCTGGGGAGGTAAATGTTCCGGAGGCGGGATTAGTGATTTCAGCGGAACAAGTTTCTGGAACTAAGTTAAACAAGGATAAATTAGTAGCTCGAGGCGATACTGTTACTATTTCTGGCGGTCATATAGTGCCTCCGCTGGTAGTCAGAAGTTGGCAACCTGGGGACATTTTTAGGCCTCTTGGACTGGATGGACACAAAAAAATACAAGATTTGTTCATAGATCGGAAGGTTATACGCTCTGAGCGTTACACTGTTCCAATTGTTGCTGATACGAATAGAGGGATAGTGTGGGTCGTGGGTCATACGGTCGCTGAGGATTTTCGCGTAACCTCTAGCACCGAAGGCATGCTAGTCTTGAGGGCAAGGAAATTAGGAGACATTAGGTGACTGCAAACTTACGGAGTTTTATATTTTGGATTGTCTTATTTGTCGTTGTGGGTCTGTTTTGGAATTTTTCAACTCAGTTTCAGGCAGGTGACAACTCACTTCCTTTTAGTGAGTTTATTAGGTGGGTAGATACTGGGCAGGTCAGCAGTGTGGAGCTTACCGGCAATGAGATCAATGGGACATCGACCTCTGGTGATCAATTTAAAACTTATGCGCCACCACAGTACGAGGGGCTCGTCAACCGGCTCGTCGAGCGCGACGTTGCAGTAACAGCCAAAGAAGCTACACCAAGTCCATGGGCTACCCTTCTGTACTCATGGGCACCGATTCTCCTTATTATAGGTTTTTGGATCTTTTTTATGCGTCAAGTGCAGAACGGGGGTAATAAAGCACTTTCATTCGGAAAGAGTCGAGCTAAATTATCTTCAAATTCTAAAAAGAAAGTCACTTTTAAGGATGTTGCAGGCGTTGACGAGCCTAAAGAAGAGCTTCAAGAAATCATAGAATTCCTGAAAGAACCTCAAAAGTTTCAGAAACTTGGTGGTCGAATTCCGAAAGGTGTGCTTCTTATGGGTCCGCCAGGGACTGGCAAGACTTTGTTGGCTCGCGCGGTGGCTGGTGAAGCAAGTGTGCCTTTCTTCTCTATCAGTGGATCTGATTTCGTTGAAATGTTTGTTGGGGTTGGTGCGTCACGCGTGCGCAACTTATTCGAACAGGGCAAAAAAAATGCTCCATGCATTGTCTTTATTGATGAAATCGATGCTGTAGGTCGTCATAGAGGCGCTGGGCTTGGGGGTGGCCACGACGAGCGCGAACAGACACTGAACCAATTGTTGGTTGAGATGGACGGGTTCGAGTCGAATGAAGGAGTAATCCTAGTATCGGCAACAAATCGTCCAGATGTTCTCGATCCAGCCTTATTGAGACCTGGTCGCTTTGATCGGCGGATCGTTGTGAACCGTCCAGATGTGAAAGGCCGTGAGGGAATCTTTGAGGTGCATACCAGGAAAATTCCATTATCTGATGATGTGGATAGGCATGTTCTTGCGCGCGGGACATCAGGTTTTTCTGGCGCTGATCTTGAAAATTTAGTTAATGAAGCCGCACTGAATGCGGCACGTTACGACAAGACTGTTGTCCAGATGCAGGACTTCGAGTTTGCAAAGGATAAGGTGATGATGGGTTCGGAGCGTCGATCAATGATCATCAGCGACGAGGAAAAACAAGTCACGGCGATTCATGAGGCTGGCCATGCATTATTAGCCGTACTGTTAAAGCATGCCGACCCTATTCATAAAGTGACGATCATTCCACGTGGAATGGCGCTGGGTCTTACCCAGCAGATCCCGGTTGAGGATAAACACAATTATTCCCGCCTTTATCTTGAGGATCAGATTGCTGTTCTTCTTGGCGGTCGGATTGCTGAGGAGATCACCAGAAAAGAGATTACCACCGGTGCTGGAAATGATCTAGAGCGGGCAACAGAGATGGCACGACAGATGGTTTGTGAATGGGGCATGAGCGATGAGTTAGGACCACTAACCTTTGGGAAAAAAGAGGAGCAGGTTTTTCTCGGTCGAGACTTTTCACAACACCAAGATTATAGTGAGAATACCGCGCGTAGCATCGATCAGGAAATGAAGCGAATTGTCACAGTTAACTATGATCGTGCACGCGATCTTTTAATAGCTAACAAGCGTGAGCTTGCAGAGATTGCGAAAGAGTTACTCATTCGAGAGGTGCTTGACGCTGATCAAGTAACACGGCTTGCTCGCGGTGAATTACTTAAACCTCCGGTGCCGTCCTCAGATTCTTCTCAACCATCATCTACTGACAAAGCAGATCAGAAAGAGGATCAGCTGCCACCCGTTGTGCAACCTGTGCCTTCGCTTGACAAGGCCATTCCGCAAGAGTAGTTGGCTGGCAATGGTCTACTAATCACTATCTGTCATTGAGACTGTCTGTTTTATTTTTATTAGCTTTGTAAACTCTAGCGGGCCTAGACGTTTTCGATGCTAAAAGCCTTATGTTGCCACGTAAGTCATACACATTACGACTTCCAGGTAGAGATGCCTTGAACTTAGGCGATCGGACGCTGGTGATGGGAATTATCAATGTGACACCAGACTCTTTTGCCGATGGTGGGGTTCATCTGGACTCAGAACGTGCGCTTGATACGGCGTTAGCTTTCGAAGCAGAAGGTGTAGACATCGTAGATATCGGTGGGGAATCTACTCGTCCTGGCGCTATTCCGTTATCAGTGTCAGATGAAATAGCCCGCGTGTTACCTGTTCTTCAACGGCTCGCACCACGACTTCGAGTACCCATTTCAATTGATACATATAAGTCTGAAGTGGCATATCAAGCAATCGATAATGGTGCAACTTTGATCAATGATATTTCCGCACTGCGTTATGATTCAAACTTGGCAACAGTTACTGCAAAGTCTGGTGTGCCAATTGTGTTGATGCACACCCGTGGACGTTCTAGGGAGATGTATCAAGAGGCTAATTATACCGATGTAGCAGGCGAAATCGTTCAAGAGTTAACGGATGCTATCAACAGAGCTGTGAAAGCGGGGATATCGTGTGATCAGCTCATTATTGATCCGGGATTAGGATTTGCGAAACAGGCATCCCACACATTTGAGATGCTGGCTCGTCTTGATGAACTGGCTAAGCTTGATCGACCAATTATGGTTGGTCCATCTCGGAAATCGTTTTTGCAGGAGGTATTAGGTGAGTGTCCACCGAGTCAACGCGAGTGGGGGACGGCTGCAGCCGTGGCTGCTGCCGTTTTACTTGGAGCTCACATTGTGCGTGTCCACGGAGTTCGAGAAATGTTACAGATCGTTCGTATTGCTGATCGCCTTCGCGAAAGTAAAAGTGTTGTTAACCAAACGAGCAGTTCAGCTGTTGTGCCAAGTATTAACGAAACACACAACTGACAACTGGGTCAATAAAGCATGGTCGACTATCTCATTAGCTCTTGGTCACAGGTTGCGATCGGTTGGCTTGACATAGTTGACATTGCAATTGTTGCATTTTTGTTTTATCAATTTTTTAAGCTCATTAAACGCACACGAGCAGTTCAGTTGGTGGCTGGGGTCGCCTTCGTAATTGGATTGTACTATGTTGCAGAATCTGGACCTTTACGTACCGTTAATTGGCTTATGCGCGATATATTCGGTTACATTGTGTTTGCAGCTATTGTGCTATTTCAATCAGATATTAGAAGATCTCTTTCAGATCTTGGGAGTACACCATTCTTTCGTTATTTTTCTCGTTCCACTATAACTGATGAAACGATAGAAGAACTTATTGTCGCAGCAAGTATGCTCGCTACCCAAAAAGTCGGTGCCATCATTGCTATTGAGAGAGAAATTAGTCTTCGTAGTTATGTTGAAAGCGGGATTCCGCTCGATGCGACTGTGACTTACGATCTGCTGCTTAGCGTGTTTCAAACCGAGTCACCGCTACATGATGGATCAGTGATTATTCAAGAAAATAGTGTGGCAGCCGCGGCCTGTTTTTTGCCGCTAACGGTGAATCCTCGTCTTGTGCGACACCTGGGTTCACGTCACAGAGCTGCCATCGGTTTAACAGAAGAGACTGATGCTGTTGCCTTGATTATCTCTGAGGAAAAGGGGCACATTTCACTAGCTATGGACGGACAGCTTGAAGTTGGTATTCAACCTGAGCAACTTCGATTTCGTTTAGAAGCGTTAATGCTACGTAGAAAGTCAAAGATGTTATCCCAGTCTCTTCGCAAACGTTCCGAATCGTGATTATTCATAAACGATTTCGTTCTCTGGGGCTCAAGGGACTTTCACTAGGACTTGCTGTGCTTCTGTGGATGAGTGTGTCGAACCAGCCGGTCGTTGAACGGGGTTTATACATACCGTTGGATCTCCAGGATGTACCACACAATATTGAGATTTCTGGCGATCTTCCAGGCTCGGTACACGTTCGTATGCGTGGTCCACGTTATCTAATAAGAACTTTAGACAGTAATAATGTGCAAGCCTATGTAAGCCTTGCTGGGCTACCGCCTGGAAGCTACAATCGTCCTGTTAAGATCGAATCAACCGACGAATTTGGCGTTATGTATATTGAACCACCGATTGTACGCGTCACCCTTCGTTGATTAGCCGTTTCGGCATTCGAGTTAATTTACCGTACACCTCATACGGCAAAATCTTGTGTCCAAAGTGATGTTCGGGACAGACGGTATTCGTGGCACTCCAGGGAAATTTCCACTGGACGAACACACAATTGCGCGTGTTGGAGCGGCTGTAGTTCGTGTTTTGGGCGGTAGCAATGTCGCACTGCTTGTGGTGCGTGACACACGAGAATCTGGTTTCTGGATTGAAAAACATCTCGCTCGAGGTGTGGCGGCCGAAGGAGGGCAATTGGTTAGTGCTGGTGTGATGCCAACACCGGCCGCAGCATTTTTGGCCGCGTCACACGGATTTAACGCGGCCCTCGCTATTTCTGCTTCACATAACCCTTTTCCTGACAATGGAATCAAGGTTTTAACTGGTGATGGCGAGAAAGCATCTCGAGAATTTGAAATTAGTATCGAAAAAATTGTGGACGACGAATCGTGGATCGTGCCGAGCGATGTTAATCCGTTACTTGTTTCACGTGATTTAACAGAAGAATATCTTGCTCACACCCGTTCGGTGATCGTTGATACTATTGCAGAACCTAGTCTCAAAATTGCGGTGGATTGTGCGAACGGAGCGACATCAGTCGTGGTGCCTCGTTTGCTTAAGCAGGTCGGGTTTGATCTAGTGGAACTCAATGTCTCGCCAGATGGTTGTAACATTAATGACCGCTGCGGTTCTATTCATCCCGAAGGACTACAAAAGGTTGTAACTGCTCAAAACTGTAATCTTGGGCTTGCGTTTGACGGAGATGGTGACCGTGTAATTTTAGTTGACAATAATGGAGACCTTGTTGATGGCGATGCGGTACTTTTTATTTGTGCTAAGTATTTAAGTGAATGCGGCAGGCTTCCTGGAAATGCTGTGGTAGCTAGTATCATGAGTAATATCGGCCTCGAAATCACACTCAAAAATTTTGGAATTAAGGTATATCGTTGTCAGATTGGTGACAGACAGATTCGTGAGACGATGGTAGATAAGAGACTAGTTCTTGGTGGTGAACAATCCGGACACATTATTTTTTCTGACCTATTGCCGACTGGGGATGGTGTATTAACGGCGCTGTCAGTGATTAGGGTGATGATTGAGTCAGGTTGTGAATTAGCTGAACTTCGACGCGATCTAAAAATTTATCCACAGGTACTTGTGAATGTAAAAGTATCTGCTAAACCTGATCTTTCTGCAGAACCAGAGATTGCTAATGCTATCCAAGAGGCGAAACGAACTCTATCTGGAGAAGGGCGCGTCTTAGTTCGCTATTCAGGAACGGAACCCCTATTAAGGATCATGATCGAAAGCCGTGATGCGGAAACGGCTCGAAAACTTGCAGAGAGTATTGCCTCTTGTGCCACTCAGCGGCTCGGGTGATTTTTCGTTAGTAGAGAATTTATATGCGCCTAGGCGTTAACATTGATCATGTTGCAACGGTAAGACAAGCGAGAAAAGCACATGAGCCAGAACCAATAATGGCAGCATTACTTGCAGAATTAGCTGGTGCAAATGGCATTACTGTGCATCTTCGTGGCGATCGGAGGCATATACAAGAACGCGACCTCAAGCTTCTACGCCAGGTAGTGTCAACAAAACTCAACGTTGAAATGGCTGCAACACGTGAGATGATTGACATTGTGACGCAAATTAAACCAGATCAGGTAACGCTTGTTCCGGAAAAACCCCACGAATTAACTACCACTGGAGGTTTAGATGTTAGGCGGCATTCGTCTTCAATTGGACATGTTATTAAATTATTAAACCAGTCAGGCATTTATACTAGCCTGTTTATCGATTCCGACCTCGAACAAGTAAATGAAGCTTGTACAGTTGGTGCTCAGGCAATCGAGATCAACACTGGCCCATACGCCGAAGAAACTTCAGAAATTGCGCGTGATCAGCAACTCGAGAAAGTTAGATGTGTAGCCAATGAAGCGAGCCAAATGGGTCTCGCGGTATTGGCTGGTCACGGGCTTACTTATGTCAATGTACAACCGATTACTACAGTGAAAAAGATTGAGGAACTTAACATTGGGCATAGCATTGTATCGAGAGCTGTACTAGTAGGAATAAAGCAAGCAGTTTCGGAGATGCTCCATCTCATAGATAATTAAACTTCATCTGTAGATTAGGGTTAGACCAAGACTGTCTGGTGTTACGCTTCCCTCCAGGCTATCATCATTGTAGGGACTGATGTATTTGCTAGGGTCTGAGCCGCGAATATCAGACTCCGTTTGCTAGGGTCAGTTATCCTGTTTTATTAAGAATGCTATTTGGGTGGATAATCAGGCTGCTCCTCGTGGTAGTAATCATTCGCGCATTGTGGAGCTTTCTTTCGGGTTTCTTTGCTGGGGCCTTTAAGTCTTCGCGAATTCACCCTAAACAGAGCACATCACTGATGCGTGATCCCGTGTGTGGTATGTACGTCGAGCCAGCACGCGCATTCACGATTAAGGTAGGTACGATGGTGCACTATTTTTGTTCAGAAAACTGTCGTCAAGCGTACCGTCAGAACTCGTAATCAAAACGGAGACAAAGAAACAACTTTTAGCAATAACGGAACTAACTAATGTCAAACGAAGAACAATTGCGAGCCGATATTGTGGAGGTTGGTCGACGCCTTTATCGCCGTGCCTATATTGCTTCAAATGATGGGAATATCTCAGTCAAAATTCGAGATAACCAGCTACTCACGACACCTAAAGGTGTTTCAAAGGGTTTCATGACTGCAGATATGATGGTTCTAACAGATCTTGAAGGACAAAAAATAAAAGGTGAACTTGAACCCTCATCTGAATTATTAATGCATTTAGCTGTGTATCAAAATCGTCCCGATGTCACTGCAGTAGTGCATGCACATCCACCTACTGCCACAGGATTCGCTGTGGCTGGTATTGCTCTGGACCGAGCCGTGCTGGCTGAAGTGGTGACTACGCTAGGGAGTATTCCTATTGCTGATTATGGAACCCCATCTACACGTGAGTTAGCTGATGCGGTTAGGGAGCATATCAAAACCCACGACGGACTCCTATTGGCTAATCATGGTGCACTGACGGTAGCAGGTGATTTATTTGGGGCTTACTACAAGATGGAAACAGTTGAACATTTCGCTAGAATTAGCCTAGTAGCTCGTACACTTGGGCGGGAGCGAGTATTGTCAAGGCAAGAAGTGATGCGGTTGCAAGACCTACGTGGTGCTTATGGTATCAAGGCACCAGCACCGGTCTGCTCAGAAGAGTCAGAGGATGCTGGTGCTGATGAAAATTGTCAAGTTATTAAGGCTCCATCAGCTCCAGGACAACAGCTTGTGAATGCGCCGTTTGATGTGTCTCAGCAAGTCCTACTAGGTAAAGATGATGAAATTCGATTAACATACGGCGAGCTCACGGCTCTTATTGAAGATGCTGTGAAGCAGCTTAACTAAAGAGTATGCACTCGACATTGTCTAAGTTTTAGGTAATATATCGAGGAAAGCTGGAGGAGAATATGGGTGAGGCGTTGGGGATGGTAGAGACCAAGGGACTGGTTGCGATGATTGAGGCAGCAGATGCCATGGTTAAGGCTGCCAAGGTAAACCTCGTTGGTTGGGAGAAGATCGGTGCCGGTTATGTGACCGCCATCGTGCGCGGAGATGTGGCTGCTGTTAAGGCTGCGACTGACGCTGGAGCTGCCGCAGCACGTCGTGTAGGAGAGTTGGTATCGGTGCATGTCATTCCTCGACCGCATACCAATCTTGAAGACGCGCTCCCAATCGGTAAGTCTAGTAGTAAGAGGTAGTCAGGCCTGTAAGCACGTTTACGATGAGGTGCTATCAGAGACTGTCTTTCTTTTAATTCGGATTGGCTAGTGGCTATGATTTACAGATCTTTTGTCAGTTGTAAGATTGTAGCTACGCGTAGTCATAGCGAGATCCTTTCATGATTCTGGCTAAAGTTGTTGGCACAGTCGTTGCTACTCGTAAGGATGAACGGCTAGTCAGTCACAAATTACTTGTTGTCCAACCGATTGATCCACGCGGTAAGGCTCATGGAACTCACATAGTTGCCGTTGATACCGTCGATGCTGGCTTTGGTGAGACTGTGCTTGTCGTTAGTGGAAGCTCGGCTAGAATGGCTGCTACGCTAAAGGATACCCCGGTGGATGCTGCCATCGTTGGGATTGTCGACGAGATTGATTTTAAGGAGATGTAATGCAGCTTGCTCGCATTACTGGCACTGTTGTTGCTAGTTGTAAAGACAAAAATCTCACCGGACACAAATTATTATTACTACAACCGTTAACTCCTGATCGATTGCCATTAGGAAATTGCTTGGTCGGTGTTGATTCAGTTGATGCCGGTGAAGGCGAGGAAGTGTTTTTTGTGCGTGGTGTGGAAGCATCCTTCCCATTTCTACCGGCTAAGGTGCCGACTGATGCTAACGTTGTCGGGATCGTTGACCATTGGTCAATTAAGGATATAGGGTTCAAAAAGGTTCAAAAACAGAAAGTTTGAAATGCGATTAGGAAAGGTTATCGGCAATGTTGTTTCAACGCAGAAAAACATCAAACTTGAAGGAGCTAAATTACTAATAGTTCAACCCATTTCTGCATTCGATGAGCGAATAGGTTCGCCAGTACTAGCAGTAGATGCAGCCCAGGCTGGTGTAGGCGATAGAGTGTTGTTGGTGCTCGAAGGCCGTGCAGCTGTTTCGGTGTTGAGACAACGTGCAGCGCCAGTTGACGCTGCTATTATTGGTGTCTTGGATTATGTAGACGTTAGCACTCCACCTAAATCTCGGAATTGATTACTCATGGGTCTTAAAGGAATCAAAGAGTGAATGACCACGATCTAAAGATGGCGGTTAACACTGCTATTCAGCGTCATCTTGCGAAGCGTTCAACTACGGATCAGTCTTACGTGTTACAAAAATATCAGGAGTCAAGTCACCCTAGCCATATTTGTTTTAGTCTTCCGCGCGGTAGTGATGTCGATGGATCTTGTTTAATTGATCCGAGGGTTCGCTGCGTTCACTGTGGTTTCTGCCAGTCTCTTGGACATTAGCTTAGGGTTTGCTCGTAGGATGATTATGGGCATTCTGTGTTTATGAAACCACGAGTGTTGGTTACGCGGAGACTTCCGGTAGTATCTCTCTCTCATCTCGAATCAGTCTGTGAAGTAGATCTATATACCAAGAATGAAGCTATGTCCCCAGATGAATTAAAGAGGCGAGTTCATGGCAAGGATGGGCTAGTGTGTTTGATGACAGATCAGGTAGACTGTGCGGTCATTAAAGCAGGCAGTAATCTACGAATTATAGCCAACGTGGCGGTTGGTCACGACAACATTGACATTCCATGCGCTAGGTCTAGAGGTATTATTGTCACAAATACACCTGATGTATTGACAGAGGCGGTTGCTGATTTAACCTTAGGATTAATGTTAACCATAAGTCGGCGCATTGTAGAAGGCGACAGATTAGTTCGTTCTGGTAGTTGGGCTGGTTGGTCACTGGACTTCATGCTTGGCATGGAGCTTCGTGGAAAGCAGTGTGGAATTATTGGTTCTGGTCGGATTGGTCGTGCGGTTGCTTTACGAGCTAGCGCATTCGGTATGCGTGTGGTGTTTGCTAGACATGGTGAGTGTAAGAGTAATCACTCTGTGCAAGCATTGAATACTTCTGATAATGATACTTGGATCTCGCTCGACAAACTCTTGGAAACATCGGATGTTGTCTCGTTGCATGTGCCACTAACTGAGCAGACCAAGCACCTAATTAATCGTCAGGCATTGATGCGGATGAAACAAACGGCATATCTAATCAATGTGTCACGTGGTTCTGTGGTTGATGAAAAAGCATTGGCGTGGGCGCTCAACTCGAAACTCATTGCTGGTGCGGCGCTCGACGTTTACGAGCGCGAGCCATCTGTGCATCCTGATCTTCTAGGCCTGGAAACGGTGGTGCTTTCTCCACATCTTGGCAGTGGAACTCGAGAAACCAGGAGTGCTATGGCTGACTTAGCTGTTGCTAATACCATCTCGGTTCTTAGTGGGAAATCTCCACTAACTCCTATAACGCCATAGAACCATCACGAATGGGGGGACGTTCTTTAAAGCGGCCGTTGCACTTAGTAATCACTCGAGTGATGCGACGACTAGGATCGGCTATTGCACGGATGGAAGATCCAGCCGTTGAAAAGATGGCTAAGGAAAACAAGGCTGATCCATTCCGTGTGCTGATTGCTACTATGTTGTCAGCTCAAACTAAGGATGCTGTTACTCTTGAGGCATCGAACCGTTTATTCGAACGAGCAGCAACACCCCAAAGTCTCGTTCATGTACCGATTAAAGAAATCCAGCGACTTATTTATCCAGTTAGTTTTTATCGAATTAAAGCACGTCACCTAAAAGAAACTTGTCGAAAGCTTTTATCGAGATTTAGGGGTAAAGTGCCTGCTACGATTGACGAGTTACTTTTGTTGCCTGGAGTGGGGCGTAAAACGGCCAATCTGGTTCTGATCGTGGCTTACCGTAGTTCTTCAAATATCTGTGTTGATACACACGTGCACCGTATTTCAAAACGGCTTGGGTGGGTTAATACTAACACTCCAGAACTTACCGAGCAGGCACTCTACGACGTTTTGCCTCGTCAGTGGTGGTCATCGATTAATTTGTATCTCGTGACATGGGGGCAAAATATATGCCGGCCAATTTATCCTCTGTGTGGTCGGTGCGAGGTTAGTGATCTATGTCCAAGGGTTGGAGTGACTCGCGTGGGTAGCTAGTTGTTTAATTAACTTCAATCACTTAATGGGTAATTTAAAAATTGGCTCTAATGCGTATTTTTACTTTAATGCATTTCGATATAGCGAATTTCTGTTGTTTTGAATCCAGCAACTGAAATAGTTAACGGATTATGTAGTGAGGCACAGACAGCATGCTGACGATTAACGAGATCTTTTATTCGATTCAAGGTGAATCAAGCCACGCTGGACATCCATGCGTATTTGTACGTTTAACTGGGTGCGACTTGCGATGTTCTTGGTGCGACACTTCGTACGCATTTGATGAAGGGCAGAAGAAGTCTGTTGAGGACGTGGTAACAGTGGTTAATAGCTACGGCTGTTCTTTCGTTGAGATCACGGGAGGGGAACCGTTGTTACAGAGTGATGTTTACCCCCTTATCGAACATTTACTCGCTTCTGGTAAAACAGTTCTTCTCGAGACTGGGGGGCATATAGACATTTCGAAAGTTCCATCAGATGTAGTGAAAGTAGTTGATATTAAATGTCCTGGGAGCGGCGAAGTTGAAAGCAATGATTTGCGAAATCTTGAACGTCTTGCACCCCATGACGAAGTTAAACTGGTAATTCGTGATCGCACTGATTACGAGTTTGCCCGTGATTTACTACGATGCCATGAGCTACACCATCGTTGTTCGGCTGTTTTTTTATCTCCGGTGCATCGTGTTTTAGAACCACGGCAGCTTTCTAAATGGATTTTAGAAGATCGACTCGAGGTTCGTGTCCAAGTGCAACTGCATAAGTACATTTGGGGAGATGATGCCCGTGGTGTCTAGCGGTTCTGATTCCACGAAGACTTTGAGGAAGGCTGTTATTTTACTAAGCGGAGGTCTTGATTCATATACGGTTGCAGCCTTAGCTCGGAGGCAAGGCTTCGAATTGTACGCACTAACTATTAAATATGGTCAACTTCATATTCAGGAGTTAGAGGCAGCTCGTCGAGTGGCTCATGTGCTTGATGTTAATGAGCATTTGGAACTTGATGTTGACATGGCTTCAATTGGTGGGTCGGCCCTTACGGGTGAGATGCCTATCCCAAAGGATCGATCGTTAGATAAGACTGAAATTCCAGCAACCTATGTGCCAGCTCGTAATACTGTCTTTCTCGCTTTAGCTTTAGGCTGGGCAGAGGTTCTTCATGTTTGCGATCTGTTTATTGGTGTTAATGCGTTAGATTATTCGGGTTACCCAGATTGTCGTCCCGAGTATATAAAAGCCTTTGAGCATCTCGCTGCTTTAGCTACAAAGGCTGGCACAGAAGGGACTGCTTTTCATGTACATACGCCTCTTATTAAACTCACCAAGGCTGAGATTGTGAAGTGTGGAATCGAGATGGGACTCGATTACGGTTTAACTCATAGCTGTTATGACCCAGGCCCAAATGGTCGGCCATGCGGTCATTGTGATAGTTGTCGACTTCGGGCTCGAGGATTCGATGTTGCAGGTGTGTTCGATCCGTTAATCACTCGTCTCGACTGAATTCTGCGATTCTCTCCACAGCCTTATCGATAGTTTCGACAATTGATTCCGATGGAAGATAAAAGTTGTTAGCCAAGATAGCGAAGGCTATCTGTTCATTGTCACGAGTCTTAACGTAACCGGCAAGAGTCCTTACGCCAGTCATTGTGCCAGTTTTTCCGCGAGCATTGCCTTCGGCTTCCGTTCCGATCATCCGTGATGTAAGTGTTCCATCGAGACCCGCAATGGGTAACGTGTACTCAAATAACATCATGTGCTGAGGATTTTTATACATTTGCACCAATACTCTTACGAGAGCATTAGCTGTGACAAGGTTATAGCGAGACAGCCCAGATCCGTCGGTGATAACTAATTGACTATTGTCGATATTCCATGTCTTCATTACGTTTCTGATGACTTGTTGACCTGTCGTCGTTGATTCATGTCCGATCTTAGCTTCCAGAGTTTTCAACAGTGTTTCTGCAAAGAGGTTCTGACTGGACTTCATCATTTTAGTAGCAATTTTAGACAACGGGGAGGACTGGTAAACTAGAAGTTCGTATTGTGTTTGGTGTTGCAAACGCTTGCGATCTTCGGTAGGTAAATCGTCTATATCAAGTGCTTTCCCTGCAACTGTTATGCCGTGGAACATCAATGAATGCTTTAGTGTGTTAACAAAGAACGTCGTTGGGTTATCAACAGATACTGTGCGATAAACAGGGGAGCTACTGATAGGAATTGAACCTGTTACCTCAAGTCTAGAGTCTCCAGGTAACCGGCTAAAATTCAGGATTAGTTTGTCAGTCCGACTACTAGTTATTACGCGATTGACTAATTCGAGTCCGCTAGTTTCTTGTTCTAGGTAGACGTTAGCTGCGAGTCCAAGTGTTGTTCCAGGCTTAAGTGTTAGATCTGCGACATTGTTGTGTTGTTGCAGTGCTCCGCTGGGTGCTGCAAAACCAAATGGTAGATCATCCAATAACCAACCCGCGTTTAACCCGTTCCAGGTGTCTGTTCCTTTATTGCTCCAGGCTCGGTCATCGCCAATTATTCGGCCTTCAATGTGGTGGATACCGAGCGCATTGAGTTTATGTACCCATTTTTTAAAGACATCTTCATTATTGTCAAAGGCATTTATTGTTGGATCACCAGTCCCGCGAATGATCAAGTCACCCTGTAACACGCCTTGTTCAATAGGACCTGTAGCTAGTACATTTGTTTCGTAGCGGAAATTCCAACCAAGTTGATCCACCGCCACAGCTAAAGTAAGAATCTTCAAGCTCGATGCTGGCATTAATAGTGTCAGGTCATTCAGTCTGTAGAGTTTTTCCATTCGGTCGATCGACTGCACCTGGACCGCCCAGATAGTGTGTGCCATGGAGGGATGAGTAAAAAGCTCTGTGAGATCTTGACCAAGACTCTTTACAGCAGGGCTAGCATCTTGTGGTGTCGTGCTTCTTGTGGGAACAAGTATTGTTGGACCTGGGGTATGTACGATGCATCCCGTTGTGAGCGGAGCGAACAGCAGAATCGTGATTATTACGAAACTGGAAGTTAGTTTATTCACTCCTGGCTGACCGTGCAACGAAAACACTAGGAATGTTCAGTTTGAATCGCTGGTAGTGAGTTAAGTATGTCGTCGAATGTTCGGGTATCGATGATGGCAGCACCCGTTTCATTCTCTGATACTGCGAAAGTGGTATTGTCTGATCGCCAGACGGCTACATATTCCTCGATCGAATCATCACCATCGCGGAAACGCACCTTGATGGTTGCTAGCAACTCGTTATCGCTCAGTCCAAAATCTTCTCTTGATACGACAAAAGACATAGCTCGCAAATTAGACAATTTTGTAAGCAGATCGTCCATCTTATCTTTATCGGTATCCTGTATTTCAGGTTCGATGCGTTTCCAGCTATCTACTTCACCATCTGTGTTAGCCTCATTTTTTTCGAAGGTAATACTTTCCTCAGCTTGTTTAATTTCAAGCCATGAAGCATTGAACGGACGAAATCTAAACATATCCTTTCGACGGTATTCGCTTGGCGCTCGTTCTAAGTCACTCGCTAGTGATTGACTTATTGTGAATACCATTGTTCGGGACACATCTCGTGCGTAACGGGTGCCATTCGGCGACTCCTTGCCCAACGCTAACTTTGCGGTAGAGCTGCCTGTGCCGATGGATATCGTTGTGCTAGGATTTTGCAATCCGTAATCGTCCAGTGCTTCTGTTTCTTCGTGTTCGATACTGATCATTTCGCCTGAACTTAGTGCACCAACTAAACTTTCAACGGTACTAAAGTCTGCACGAGCATTCCATGGTTCGATAATTTTCCAATTATTTTGATCTTTTTGAAGACGAGTATCCTCATTATTGTTTCTTGTAATAATAAGGCTATCAAGATTTTCTCGTTCGAATGCGAGCAATCTTCTATCTCGCAAATCAAACGTGCTTTTATTAAAAGCACTTTCTATATGACTAGCGATTAAAAATATTCGATCGCTGTTGCTTAGCTTCGCGTAACGATTAGAACCTGTTGGTGTTTCATCGCCGATCAATAGCTGTTGCAGCGAATCATCACTGTTAAGACTAAAGGTAATGTCGATAGCTGGTTCTGCAAGGCCAAACGGTGATAAATCAACTTTAGTTTCTTCGACAATACGTTGAAGTTCGAGTGACGAGAGCGTCGCTGTAATTGAAGAAACGTTGTTTTCATTAGCACGAGCTTCGACGGGAGCAGTAATTTTCCAGGCATTGTTATCCTGATGTAGCTTGGTAGCCGTTCCAGCCTTCGTTTTTATTTGAAGTTCCTTAAGCTCTTTTGAGTCAAAATCGAAGACCTTTTCATTGGGCTTCACATCAGATGCTGGTGGTTGGTGGCGCTCGACAAAATAGATGTAAGCACCAAGTGAGACGAAGACAACTAGTAATGCAAACGTCGAACGTATTCCCTGCATTAACTATCGTCTCCTCCACCATACGTAGACACCCGTACCAAGAATTCCGATTGGAATCAAGAATAGTGACCCAATCATGATTCGGAATTGTTGGTTAGCTGTTAGTGTAATGCGACGGTCTTCTACTTGACGTGGACGTATTGCAATTAAATTTTCTTGTTGAGCCAGCCAATTAATTGTATTAAGCATTAGATCCCGATTTCCCTGAATCCCGAGCGCACCGTTCGAAGCAAAATCTGAATCTCCGAAAACAGCGACACGAGTTGTAGGAGGGGATGTCTCTTCTTCCGCTTCTGTATCTGCATTTAAAGCCGTTTGTTCACCAGAGTCGCTATTGCTTTCTTCAACGACTACCTCAACTGAGAGAGCCACAGCAATTGAGATCGGCCCAGGGATGTCACCCTGATTCTCATCCATGGTCAGTTCGCCACTTACGAGTTCCTCGAGGTTGTTTTCAGCCCAGCTACGTGGAGAGGTTTGAACAAAAGTTTCAGCTACTCGGTTATTAATTTCACTCGTCATAGGTGTAACAGATCGCGCAAGCGGAAATGCTGTTAATAAGCCGAATCGTTCAGTGATTGCATGAGGTGGGTACATTGCCGCTACAGGTACCGTAGCATCGGTTTGGAGGATTTGTCCGAGACCGCTAATGTCCACCACCATATTTTGTCCGACATTAATATTCCATTCTGCTAGAAGTGCTGTTAGATTTTCATACTTTGGCGCATCGGGTCCGTTTGGAGGATCGAGGAGAACAAGTATTTTTCCACCAACTTCAAGGTACTTTCGAAGAATATCAATCTCTCCAGATAATAGGTCAGTGGAAGGACCAGCAATAACTAAGGCAGCTGCATCCAAAGGGACTGCTCTAGTTTGAGCCAGTACAATAGGAGCAGTCGTGATATTGTCGAGACGTAACGATTCAGTTAACGAACTATAACCTGCTGGCTCAGTGTTATTAGGTTGTCGTTCTCCATGGCCCTGTACAAAATATATGAGCGATTCTTCGCCTTCGATAGCCTTAATGAGCGCGTTAGTCAGTTCTTGTTCTTGATCTGAAACGACTCGTTCGATACGACCGTTGTAATCAAATACAACGGTTCCGTACGACGCGATTTCGTATTGGCGAGCCAGCAGAGGGTCCTTATCCACATCAATGTAATCGATTGATACTTGACTGGATGTATATTCGTACTCGTCTAATCGGTCACGGTATCTCGGAAAGTCAAACTCCTGTGCAAATACCATTATTTTAATAGGTGATTCAAGTGACTCCAGGATACGGACCGTTTGGTCAGATAGCGAGTACTGTTTAGCTGCGGTTAAATCCCATCGTTTGTTCTGGCGAGCAAGGATATAGTTTGTGCCGATTAATATGCCGAGTCCGAGTAACAGTCCTGACGTTGCCAGTGTTCCATAGCGTGCTTTGCGTCCACTAAAAAAACGAAGAATGTCTTTCCATTTCCCGATGGCGTATAGGCTTATAAAAGCTATACCAATAATAAATAACCACCACCCAAGTTCCTGTTGTTCAGGTTGGAAGAATAGTATGAAAGCCGCCGAAACGACCAATGTTGTACCTATCCAATTAAGCGATTCAAGGATTTTCTGTATCATAACGGTGTCCTATCCTCTCCAACGCTCACTGTTGACAGATTTCGCGGTGAGGAAAAGTCCAAAGGTAATAAAGCTAAGGTAATATGCCACATGTTTCGTATCTATCACTCCTTTAGAGAAATCTTCAAAATGATCAAGTATTGAAAGATACGACAACACTTGCGATGCTGTTGAACCGGATGATGGATCACCCATCCAACTGACAACCCAAAATAGTAACAGCACGGCAAAGGTAACAGTGCCAGCGACCATTTGGTTTTTGGTCATACTAGAAACCAATAGACCGATTGAGATAAACGAGCCACCCATCAGAAACATCCCTAGGTAGCCAGTCAGAATGGGAAGGAGCTCTGGTTCGCTATAGATAAAGAGTATGCCAATATGGACAAAGGTAATTCCCAGCATCACGGCGAATAGTGTCAGGACTCCCAGAAACTTTCCTAAAATTATTTGGATGTCTGTCAGAGGAGATGACAACAGCAGCTCGATTGTTCCTGACCTTTTTTCTTCTGCATATGTTCGCATCGTAATCATCGGTAGGATAAACAATAAAATCACTGCAGTATTTCCAAACAATGGTCTCATCAGAAACTCGTTAATGTTAACTGCCTGATGTCCAGCTCCGAGCATGCCAGCTTGCATGCTGACTTGAACAGAAAACTGAAGACCCACTACGAAAAAATATCCGAACAGGAATGCGAAAAAACCAATCGTGACGTAGGCCATTGGCGAAACAAAATATGAGCGCAATTCTTTTTGTGCTATCGCTAACACGTTACTCATCTTTTGCCTCCGTAGAATATTGGTCGCTGTTGATGGTTCCTTCTGTTGAATCTTCCTCGGTAGTCAATTGAAGAAAGATATCTTCAAGGCTCATGCGAACCGAAGTTAGCTCGAGCAATTCCCAGCCGTTCGACACGATCGTGCGGGCCAGTTCCGATCTTAAGTCAACTCCATGTGAGCTTTGGACATCACAGATGCGCACATTATCGTTCGATGTAGCAGTTGTTACATGTGTTACTCCAGGCACACGTTGCAAGGTTGTAGCAGGGTCAACTCCAAGGCGGTTATTAATATGAAGACGAATAGTTACTGCCCCTCGCAATCGTCCTGTAAGATTCTCTGGCGTATCCTCTGCAACGATACGACCCTTATTGATAATTACAACTCGTTGGCAGGTTTGTGAAACTTCTGGGAGAATGTGTGTGCTCAAAATAATGGTGTGATCGCCAGCTAAACTTTTAATCAATTCTCGCGTTTCGATAATTTGTTTTGGGTCGAGTCCAGCTGTTGGTTCGTCGAGGATTAATACATCCGGGTTGTGTAAGATTGCCTGAGCTATGCCGACGCGTTGCCGATATCCTTTAGAAAGTTTTCCGCAGTGGCGATCACGAACGTCATCGATATTCGTTCGTGCCATCACGGAAGCAACTCGATTGTTCCGATCGCTAGACTTTATACCCTTGATCCGAGAGACGAAATTTAAGTATTCCTTCACGGTCATATCTGGGTAGAGTGGTGGTGTTTCCGGAAGGTATCCTGTTCGTTGTTTCGCTTGGATCGCGTGTTCAAAGACATCAAATCCTGCCACGGTGACCTTGCCGTCTGTTGCAGGAGTGCAGCCGGTTAGGATTCGCATGGTTGTAGTTTTTCCCGCACCGTTTGGTCCGAGAAATCCAAGGATCTGGCCCGAGTCAGCACGGAAGCTCACATCATTAACAGCCGTTAGTAGTCCATATCGTTTGGTGACGTGCTGAACCTCAATCACAAAAGTGTTCCTCTATCTTTCTTGGATGAAGACTATTATTGAGAAACTATAATTCTAATATTAAATTCAAGCTTAAAAATAAATATTTAATTAATATAATTTAGCTTAATTTGACGATTCGTCTGTAAATAGTTGTTGATCAACGAATTCATCGATAGCCGATTGTTCTCTTGGTTCAACATATTCAAATTGCACACCCATACCGCTTCTACTGTCACTCCAAGTAACCTTTGATGTCGCATTGATGTCTTGTTGATAGCCTGGCAATCTAAAACGAATATTAACCTTTATACCAGTATCTATTGGGTTCATGGTGCGAACTCCAATGCCCCCTTTGCCAAGATTAAGCATCAGTGCGGCTGTAATCGATTCTTCAACTCGTATAGCGAGAGGAATACCTAATGTAACCCGTACACTTGTACGTCGGTTAAAGCTATCCGGAAAGAGCTGAGGTGCTAATGAGGGAAGAATGTGCTGTACAGCGCTGTATTCATTGACATAGCTAGCAATACCAAGATTTATTAGTTCTCGAGCTTCAGCAGCAGTTTGTACTGAGCCACTAAGAATAATAATTGGCAACTTTGAATTAAGTGCTCGTAATTTTCTTACTAGTTCCACGCCAGTGACCTGAATCCTCAGGTCGAGCACTACGAGGTCAACATGAACTGTTGACTCACTAAGCTGTTCCAGTAGATTTGAGACATTTGATGCTAATAATGCTCGATGGCCGGCACTTTGAAGTGCAGTGGAGAAGCGATCATGGATATCGGTCGCTTTAGTCGCAATTAGGATAGTTTTTGGTATCATGCTGATCTGGACCACTACCCCAATATGTTGGTTAGCAGCCAATTTGGTTCAGTTTCACTGTTTTTTAGTTGAGAATTCAAGGATTATAAGATCCTAAGTGGGTATATTGCGGAATTTCTCAGCTTGCCGTTATAATCTCAAGTTCAAGTTTTTATGGCCATTTGCAGCGAATGTGAAGCGGTGATTGATTTTGATGAATTGAATGTTTATCGCGGCGATCAGTTAAGCTGCCCAGAATGTGGGGAAAACCTTGAGGTTGTTTCCTTGTCTCCAGTTAAGCTTGATACTGTATCTAGCAACGACGAAGATGATTATTGAGGACGAAACGAATATCGGAGACTTAAGCTTGACTGACGATGATGATAATGAGGATTATAAAGAGTAGGCATAGTGTTGATGCCCTTTTGGGTAATTTCTGTTTAAGTCAGGAGATAATTATGAGATCCGCATGGCGATATCTGATGGTAGTGGGCCTGTGTGCCTCTATTAGTTTAGGGGCCTTGGGTTGTGCTGATAACCCACCACCGGAACCACCACCACCACCACCACCGGCACCACCGCCACCACCACCGCCACCACCACCACCACCACCGCCGCCACCACCACCACCACCACCACCGACTGAAGAAGAGTTGTTTGATCGGATGTCACTTGAGGAACTTAACAGTAGTTCTCCGATTGCTCCGGTCTTCTTTGACTACGACATGTCAGAGATTCGTCCAGACGCTCAGGCGGTTTTACAGGACACTGCGGATTGGTTGCGGAAGTGGTCATCTACCAGTGTTCGGGTTGATGGGCATTGTGACGAACGTGGCACGAACGAGTACAATTTAGGACTTGGTGAAGAGCGTGCAGCTGCTGTTAGAGACTACCTGGCCGATTTAGGTATTCCTGGCGACCGAATTGTAACGGTGTCGAGGGGAGAGGAATCACCCTTCTGCAACGATTCCGATGAAAATTGCTGGTCACAAAATCGTCGTGGGCAGTTTACAGTTACAGCTAAATAGCCAGCACTTTTGGTAGTGCTTCACAGTTGGATGTGGGGCACTACCTAGAGTTTATCGTGCTGGTCTTGTTATTACCGCTTCGTTAAACAACTGAGTTTCAGTAATTCTGTACCGTGCGATGATCTTTGTACCGCGAAACAGAACTGGTATTTCAGTTCCAAATTGTTGTTCTAAATCCGGACGTGTAGAAATATCAATTTCGTCCAGCACGAACGGATGTTTGTGCTGAACACGTGCGATGATTTCTTTCATGTCATCGCATAGATGACAGCCAGGACGAGTTAATAGAGTTATCCTTGTGACACTTTGGCTATTTTCTTGCATAGTTGGATAGCTGCAGCTCGTGGGTTACTAGCTGCAACAATTGGACGTCCCACCACTAGGTAGTTCGCTCCGGCTTTGACCGCTTCTGTTGCACTTCTTGTACGGTTCTGGTCATCTTTGAGAATCTGTGTAGCCTGATCGCGGATACCAGGTGTAACAATTGTAAATTTGGCTCCGAATTTAGCCCGAGTTCTTTCGATTTCCCATGGAGAGACTACTACTCCATCAGTACCAGCATCTCGAGCCAGCTGGGTCCAGTAGTCGACCTGTTCCGTGATCGAATTGGTAATACCAAGCTGACTTAATGCCAGGTTATTCAAACTTGTCAACACTGTCACCGCTATGATCCGAGGACCGCACTCAACTTCACCAGCCGCTTCTTTGGCTGCTCGTAGCATGTCTGCTCCCCCAGATGCATGGACTGTGAGCATCCACACCCCGAGATTCCTAGCTGCATGTACAGCACCTGCTACAGTACTTGGAATATCGTGATACTTTAAGTCTAAGAAAATTTTATCACCGCGTTTGACCATCTTGCGCACTACTGCAGGACCTTCAGCTGTGAAAAGGCGACTTCCGATTTTAAAGCCCCCAACAACATCTCGCAGTTGATTGCTTAGCTCTATGGCTTCGTCAGCCGAATCGACATCGAGAGCGACTAGGAGCTGATCCATTTAACTTTGGGTTGAGAAAGATCAATAGTGCCTACGATTTCTTTAACCTTAGAACAACTATGTCTTTTCAGGTACGAGGTAAGGCCGCTCAATAGTTTGGGCCAAATGAATGGATCTGAAAAATTAGCAGTGCCGATTTGGACTGCATCAGCCCCTGCGATGAGAAACTCAATGACATCTTCAGAAGTCATGATGCCACCCATGCCGATGATGGGAATCTTCACTGCTTGCCGACACTGATAAACCATACGCACGGCAATTGGGCGAATTGCTGGCCCACTCAGTCCACCAACTACATTTGATAGTTTTGGACGACGAGTCTCGATGTCTATTGCCATGGCTAGGAATGTGTTGACGAGTGAAACTGCGTCAGCCCCAGCGTCTTCTGCTGCTTGCGCGAAGGAGGCAATTTTAGTTACGTTAGGGGTCAGTTTAGGGATCACGGGAAGTTCTGTAACTTGACGGACAGCGTTTACAACCGCGTGGGTACCGGAGAGGCTGCAACCAAATGTGATGCCGCCTTCTTTGATATTTGGACAGGAGATATTGAGTTCAAGTGCCGCCACGCCCTGTTCATCGGAAAGGATTCGAGCGAGCTCTGCGTACTCGTCGACAGTCGTGCCGCAAATGTTTACTATAACTACGGCACCGCGCTCTCTCAGCTGAGGCAATTTTTCTTTTATAAATCGTCTAACACCGATACCCTGCAAACCGATGGCATTAAGCATACCGCTCGGGGTTTCTACGATTCGTTGAGGTTTATGTCCTTGACGTTCTTCAAGAAATAAGCCTTTGACTGCGATCGCACCAAGACTAGCCAGATTAACTACTTCGGTGTACTCCACTCCGTACCCAAAGCAACCACTTGCAGCTATTAATGGATTCTTTAGACGAAGCAAGCCGCAGCTAACAGAAAGATCAACTTCGGGCATAGGGATTAGCGCTTATTGATTTTCTATCTGAATTTCTATCCAGACAAAGCACGTTAAGTGACATCATTTCATACAAGTATGTCACTGTCATGACATTAGTTTGCCAGAGCGTTCCATAAAAGTTGGTCGCCAGAAAACACTGGACCGTCCAAGCAAGCTCGTACGAAGTGTCCTGATTGATCATTCTTACTTGATTTCACGTGGACTACGCAGCTATAGCATCCGCCAAGTCCGCATCCCATGACTGGTTCAAGCGACACTTCAGTTGGCTGCTGGTATAAATTAGCAAGATCATTGACAGCACGCATCATTGCTGTTGGACCGCATGCATAGATCATTAGAGGGGTGTTTGGTGATAAAGCCTTAATTTCTCGCTCTAGTGGAATCGTAACGATTCCAGCTTCACCGTAACTACCATCCTCTGTTGTTACAATGACGTGAACGCCAAGATTTTCAAAAATATCTATACGAAACAAGTCGGTGGTTGAGCGCGCACCGTAAAAAAGTTTTGTGGATACCCCTTGTTTACGGAGAACCTCACTAAGGGTAGCAAATGGAGCCAGGCCAACACCGCCGGCAACCATCCAAGCAAGGCTCGGCCGCGAAATAATAGAAAACGGATGCCCAATTGGTCCGAGACATCGAAGTCGATTCCCAGGTTGTAACGCGAAAAGTGCTTCAGTAACGATTCCTACACGTTTATTTAAAAGTGACACACCGATAACATGGTCTTTGTCATCACGAAGGATTTCAAATATGGAGAATGGACGTCGAAGAAGAGAATCGGTTATGAAATTCTGTTTAACCATCACAAATTGGCCAGGTTTACATTGAGTAGCGATTTCTGGTGCGGCAAGTTTAACTACATTATATTCTTCAGATAGTTGTTCGTTCGACAGAACGACTGCGTCTATATCAATAGGCATCTCGGGGAGTATAACCTATGGTTCACTTCTTACATTGTTGACAGTAGTATTACGTATCGATAAGATTAGAGTGTCTCTTTAATGGCGGCTCTGTGAGGTCGCTAAGAGGTAAATGTGACTATTCTTCTTCTGTTATCCTGCTTGTTATTAGTCAGTTCGTTGCTGGCTGTCTTTTCTCCTTTTTTCATTGTTAGTTTTAAGTATTTTTCCCGTTCCATGTTAGGACCAGCAAACACGATGGAGGTTCGATGTCTGTTGTGATGTCGAGCGATCGGATCTCGCGTGCTGTAATACGGATAGCGCATGAGATTGTGGAACGTAATCGTGTCATTGAAGAATTAGCGCTTGTAGGTATTCGCACGAGAGGGGTGCCACTCGCAAAACGTATCTCCGAGCATCTTTTACATATTCTCAATCGAGAAATTCCATGCGGCGTGCTTGACATCACTCTGCATCGGGACGATCTAATGCGGCCGACAGTTGGGTCACAGCCGGTTATCAGACGAACTGAGATTCCGTTTTCGATTGATAATCGTCGGATTTTACTTGTCGATGACGTTTTGTACACAGGTCGAACAGTTCGTGCTGCACTTGATGCACTTGTGGATTTTGGTCGACCACGGGCAATACAGTTAGCCGTTCTCGTTGATCGAGGGCATAGAGAATTACCTGTGAAAGCTGACTACGTAGGGAAAAATTTACCTACATCTCTTGGGCAAAGTGTCTATGTAAAGTTGGCCGAGATCGACGGTGTCGATGAGGTTGTTCTTAAAAAAATCGTTAACGAGGAAACAAAGTGAGCACGCAGAGTAATCCAGATCATTTCACCGAACAGAGCCCAGTTCAAATTCCGTCTCGACTAAGGTCAAAACATCTGTTAAGTGTCGCTGACCTGTCGGTTGAAGAAGTGATGCTTATTTTGGAAACTGCTGAAGCGATGAAGGAGATTGGCACTAGAACAATTAAGAAAGTGCCGACTCTGCGTGGCAAGACCGTAGTTAATTTATTTTTCGAGCCGAGCACCAGAACTCGCGCGTCTTTTGAGATCGCTGAGAAACGACTAAGTGCTGACAGTCTCAATATTTCAACATCTGGCTCAAGTTTGGTTAAGGGCGAAACACTGTTGGACACTGCACGAAACATCGAGGCGATGGCTCCTGACATGATAATCATTAGACACTCTTCATCTGGGGCATGTGATTTACTAGCTGAGATGTGTAACTCACGTGTAATAAATGCTGGTGATGGCATGCACGAGCACCCAACACAAGCACTGCTCGACTTGATGACTATCAGAGAACACAAGTCAGTTATTGCTGGATTAAAGATTGCAATTATTGGAGATCTACTGCACAGCCGGGTACTAAGGTCGAATATAAGTTTACTAAAAGCGCTTGGTGCTGATATTTGGGTTTGTGGGCCGCCTACTATGACACCTCCATACATTGAGCAGTTCGGTGTAACGGTAACCACAACAATCGACGAAGCCATTGATCATGCGGATGTCGTTATGATGCTACGGATTCAGCTCGAACGTATGCGTGGGCATTTCTTTCCGTCTCTTAGAGAGTATTTTCAAATTTTTGGTATGACAGCTGAACGGCTGCGCCGAGCAAAGGATGATGTCATCATTATGCATCCAGGTCCACTTAATCGTGGGGTTGAAATTGCATCGGATGTTGCTGATGGGCCTTACTCGGTCATTCTTGAACAGGTGTCCAATGGGGTTGCTGTGCGAATGGCAGTGCTGTATTTGCTTGCTGGCATCGAAGAGGAGACATCTTAATGATGGAAACAAAATCCCACGATGGTCATGAGCCATTAATGCTAAAGGGAGGTCACGTGGTCGATCCTACACAGGGGATCGATGGTTTCTGTGATCTTGTAATGCTTGATGGAGTGATTACAAAGGCTGCCCCCGATCTTCCAGTTGAGAGCATGCGAGTCATTAATGTTCCTAAAGGTCTAGTAATTTGTCCGGGGTTCATTGATATGCATGTCCATTTGCGTGAACCAGGGCAGGAGCATAAAGAAACCATCGCGACTGGTGTGGCAGCAGCAGTCGCAGGTGGTTTCGTGGGTGTTGCATGCATGCCAAACACAAATCCAGTTAATGACCAAGCTGGCGTAACGGAGCTTATTTTGCGAAAGGCTGCAGAAGCACGGCTAGCACATGTCTATCCCGTTGGAGCTGTTTCGGTAGGTTCCAATGGTGAACAGCTTACGGAAATGGGTGAACTCCATGCTGCAGGGTGTGTGGCGGTTTCAGACGACGGTCGTCCTGTTGCGGATGCTCTTTTTATGCGTCGAGCACTGGAATATGCCTCAATGTTCAATATGCCAGTGATCAATCATTGTGAAGATCCATCACTTAAAGGAGATGGTTCTGCTCACGAGGGTTACCACTCATCAGTATTAGGAATTCGAGGGATTGCTGGAGCTGCTGAAACCGTGATGGTAGAAAGGGACGTGACGCTTAGCGAGCTGACGGGAGGCAGTGTTCATATCGCTCACATGAGTACACGAGGTTCATTACGTGCTGTCCGGTCAGGTAAGGAGCGTGGAATTTCTGTGACTTGTGAAATTACCCCGCATCACTTTACGCTGACTGACGAAAAGCTTAGTTACGATACAAACTATAAAATGAATCCACCTTTAAGAGAAAAAGCCGATCTAAATGCTATGCTCGAAGGACTTGTCGATGGAACCATTGATGTTATCGCAACAGATCATGCACCGCATCATATAGATGAGAAGGCGGTAGAATTTGATGAGGCACCGTTCGGTATTGTTGGTCTCGAGACAGCCATTCCTTTAGTTCTTGACCGACTATTTCACACTGGTTTTATCACTATGCAACGTATTGTTGAATTACTAAGTGTGAATCCTGCGCACATTTTAAGAGTTGCTGGAGGAAGTCTAACTCCGGGTTCTCCGGCGAATATTACGATTCTTGCTCCTGAGACTACTACTCAGGTTGTTGTAGAAAACTTTCGATCTCTAGGACGTAATACTCCCTTTAATGGTTGGTGTCTTCGTGGGAGTGTAGCAGCCACGATCATTAGCGGATCAATAGTCTATATAAACGATACTGTGGAAAATGTTGCTGTATTTCGTGAAGCGCTTTAATAAAGTGCATTCCAACTTGGTAATGTCATCACTTGTTATGTTGAAGTCAGGTCAAAGACTTTTGGAGAGTTGCAGTGACCTAAGTTTCTTGATACACCAAATGCATTTTTCGTACAGCATAAAACATTACTGCATCTCTCTACCGATGCATGTTTTTAATTTCCTGGCGGTTAAGTAGTTGCCAGCTTTCAAATTCAATCAAACCTCACGTGTTAGTCACTCGATCATTGCTTTCTTCGGTTAAACTCGCCAAAGTAAAGCCAGAGCTTGAACTTTTGTACACGCAATATAATAGGGTGGAATCTACAATAGACCCTGTACATTTGGTTCGGCGCTATGAAGATCCGGTAGACCGTGAAATTGCTGGATTTTGTACTGCCGCTTTGGCATTTGGCCGCTTGGCAAGCATAATAACTTCAATCAAAGCGCTTCTTAAGGTGATGGGAAGCTCTCCTGCCGTTTTTGTGCGACGATTCGACCGAACGAAACATGGAAATCTCATAAGACCACTTAGTCATCGCTGGACGCGTGGCGAAGATCTTATCGATCTACTTTGTATCCTAAGGCGGATGCAAGAGACAGCTGGATCAATCGAAAAGTTCTTTCTTCGAGGGTACGATGATAAAGCTGGAGACGTAGGACCGGCTCTGGATTCGTTCTGTACACGTGCACTGGACGGTGTTGATCAGAATAAAACGCCTGGCGTAAAGTATTTCTTCCCGAAGCCAGCTCACGGAAGTGCCTGCAAACGTCTGAATTTGTATCTTCGGTGGATGGTGCGTTGCGATAAAATAGATTTCGGTATATGGAAACAGGTAGAAACTGCGAAACTAGTTATTCCACTCGACATTCATGTGTTTCGGGTTGGACAATGTTTACGGTTAACACGCTATCGCAGTGCTGGCTGGGCGATGGTTCGTGAGATTACCGAGACTCTTCGCAAGCTCGACCCTGATGATCCAGTCAAGTATGACTTTTCACTTTGTCATCTTGGAATGCAAAAGCTGTGTTGTTTTAATCAACCGCAGGTGAAGTCGTTGTGTCCACTCCAAGGTTTATGTCAGCCAGGTGTTCGTAAAATTTATCGTTCTCGCTAATAAACTAAGCACCACTGAAGTGCTGCTATTCTCTCTTTTTTCTCTATGACACTGGTTGTTAATAATATGAATTTACCAACTTTAAGATATTGTTTCACGCTTGCTAACGACGAGTGAGATTCTGGGTTTGACTTTCCCAGAGTTTTACAAATTTCAGAAGAACATAGTAAGAGTTCATTAGTGAAACGATTAAACCAGGCACGCCATCCAGAAAACCTTTGCGCCATAAATAATTTCGAAGAAAAACGATCGGTGGATCGATTATTAGTCGAAGCCAATGTGTGCGACGATTTTCCATTAGCATTTGTTTTACCCACAGCGTTGTGTAGAGATCGATTGTGGAAAGATGATGGGATACGCTACGGTGAGAGAAGTGGTGGATATCAGACTTTAATGTGCCAATAGCACCACCGACAGTTACAGATTCGTGCACATGACGCAAGTTCCATCGTGAGACTCGACGATCATAAAGTCTGAGTTGATGATCAGGATACCAGTCAGTCGATCGGATCCAGCGACCCAGGTAATAATTTGTTCGTGGAATACGATAGCCTTGCATCGTCGGCAATTCACGCATAAGTTTTGAGAGTTCTTGAGCTAACGCTGGCGAGATTCGTTCGTCGGCATCGAGTGATAATACCCAGTCGTGTAATGCTAACTTTGTTGCGTAATTTTTTTGGGAACCGTACCCTTGCCAATTACGGGTGATCACGCGGTCGGTGTAACGACGAGCAATAGCAACAGTATCGTCCGTGCTACCTGAGTCGACTACAATCACATCACGAGCCCAGTTGACCGATTTCAACGCATCTGCAATGTTATCGGCTTCGTTCTTAGTGATGATGACAACCGAGATGCCTAGGTCTTTATCCACGTTAATTTATTGAGTGTACTAACAGGGGTGGCAATTCGTAAAGAATAACGGCTAATTTTTACTTTGCCAAAACTGACAGACGCACCAATTTGGATTGTATACTTCGAACATGCAGTCAGACCAGGTCATAGCACTTTTTAAAAAATGCGGTGCACTTCTCGATGGGCACTTTATATTGTCGTCTGGTCTCCATAGCAGCGGTTATCTTCAATCTGCACTTGTTTTACAGCACCCGAAACATGCTACTGCAATAGGGGTAGCATTGGCAGATCGAGTATCAGTTCTTACTCCAGGGGTTGTAGTATCTCCAGCTCTTGGAGGATTAATTATTGGACATGAAGTAGCACGTGCACTAGGTGTCCGTGCACTATTTGTAGAACGACAAGACGGAAAATTAGTTTTACGACGTGGATTTAATCTTGAACCAGGCGAGCGTCTGATTGTTGTGGAGGATGTTGTTACGACGGGTGGTTCGACACAGGAAACAATAAACTTGGTTCGTGAATTAGGTGGGGTTGTAGTAGGTGCTTCGACGATCATTAATCGGGGTGGCCAGCATGTTTTTTCTGAAACACGCCTTGAAGCCCTAGCTGAGGTTTCTTTGCCAACTTACGAACTGAACAAGTGTCCACTTTGTATCCAGGGTGTGTCATTAACGAAGCCTGGTTCACGGAACAATTCTAAATAAGTTAGAAATAATGACAATCGAGGTTAAAAACTTACACTAACTAGTTGATGCGAACGCTCAAACTCACTATTGCATACGATGGTACCGATTATGCTGGTTGGCAGCGGCAGGTTGGTATCTCCACGATTCAAGATTTGCTTGAAACAGCACTAAGCGAAATCGAAAACAGGGCTGTCACTGTGTATGGTGCCGGGCGGACGGATGCTGGTGTGCATGCGCTCGGCCAGGTAGTAAGCACAAAACTGTCACATACGATTAAAACTTCAACACTCCAACGAGCACTGAATGCAAAACTTCCACAGGATATCCGTGTCCTCCACATTGAAGAGGTTGTTGATTCTTTTCATGCTCGGTACGGGGCTTGTACAAAGTTGTACAGATACAGATTGAGTACCGGGTTAGTAGCTAATCCATTGGACCAGAGGTATACATGGTATATTCCGAAGGCACTTGATTCCATTGTTATGCAGAAGGCTGCTCTAACACTCTGTGGAAAACATGACTTCTCGGCATTTCAGACATCAGCTAGTGAAACTATGTCTGAATCAACTATACGAACTATTCTTGCTCTCAATGTGAGTTCCGAGTCAGTTCCACTTTGGTTGATGTTGAAGTTGGCATCTCCATGCGATGTCATCGTAATTGATGTAATAGGTGATGGTTTTTTGCGTCATATGGTTCGCGCCATTGTCGGCACACTCGTAGAGGTCGGCATGGGCCGTCGTTCTGTTGAGGATGTTGCTAAGATACTTGCGTCTCGACGTCGCGAGTGTGCTGGTCCAACTGCACCGGCAAAGGGGTTGTTTTTAATGCGGGTTAACTATGAGGGCCAGCGTTCTTGAACATCTTCCTAACAGCTTGTATCATAGGAAGTTAATCTGCACTAAGCCGTGTCGAAGGCATTTCGGGGGATGTACGTAATAGCTCTCTCAAGCATTTGGCTCTGTCGACAATGAGTCTCCAGAAAGTTTTGCCGTGGGTTCTAACTGGGTCAGCTGAGGCTGAGTTCGTACAGCAGTTAGATTTTTCACGTTTACCAGCACACGTAGCAGTCATTATGGACGGCAATGGACGCTGGGCCGCAAAGCGTAGTTTGCCACGCGTCGAAGGTCATCGTGCTGGAATTGAGGCAGTGCGTGATGTAGTAGAGCTATCTGCACGATTAGAATTAAAGGTTCTGACTTTGTACGCTTTCTCTATGGAAAATTGGAAACGACCAGAATCTGAAGTTGCGGTATTAATGGGATTGCTTAAGCGGTATTTAAAATTCGAGCTTGAGACTTTACTGCGGAACAATATTCAATTTCAAGTCATTGGACAAGAAAATGAGCTTCCAGCCGATGTTCGTGAGGAACTTGCAGTAGCACAACAAAAAACTAGTGGCAATACTGGCATGTTATTCAACATTGCGCTCAACTATGGAGGTCGGGCTGAGATTCTTTCGGCAGCGCGTCGTGCGCTGGTAGCTGATGTCAATCCAGAGGATCTGGATGAAGATCGATTCAGTAATTTACTGTACACCGCTGGTCAGCCTGATCCGGATCTATTGATTCGGACTAGTGGAGAAATGCGGGTGAGCAATTTCTTGTTGTGGCAGATTGCATATGCCGAGATCTGGGTTACCGAAACACTTTGGCCTGATTTCCGAGCCCGGCATTTGTTAGAAGCGATTCTCGCCTATCAGAAGCGTGACCGACGGTACGGCGGTATTAAGAAGAGACCGGTGGTTGTGGAGCAGTAAGTCCTTTCAAAACAAATGACGCGTGTTCTCAGCGCTCTGGCGCTTCTTTCGATTGTTATCTGTGTTATTTGGTTTCTTCCTCCATTTGGGACCCTGATTCTCGTTCAGATTATTCTAATCGTAGCGTTCATCGAATATTCACACCTGGCGGCTCTAGCAGGGGCACCGTTCCCACGCGTAACGACAGCTGTTGCAGTGCTAGGAAGCTCATTCGCTTTTAGTATGGCAACATCAGCATTTCCCATCGTCTTAATGACAGCGACTGTTTTGATTGCCGTAGTGCAGCTTGCAGAGCATCCTCAGAGGAGTATGTTGACCTCTGCGTCAGCCGCAACGTTCGCGATTCTGTATCTTGCGATTCCGCTTGGAACGCTTGTAAAGCTAAGAATGAGCGTAGGGCCAGAGGCGGTCTTTCTTCTGCTATTAACGATTGGTATGAGTGATACTGCACAATACTATGGAGGAAGATGGCTTGGACGACGACCGTTATCTCCGGTCATTAGTCCGAATAAAACTATTGAAGGGGCAGTGTTCGGTTTTGTTGCTAGCATATTTGTTGTATGGCTTGCAGGTCACTGGTGGCTTTCAGAAATTACGCCTGTATTCAGGATTGTACTAGGTGGAACGATCGCAGGTTTTGGAATTGTAGGAGACTTATTTGAGTCTAATCTTAAGCGTATTGCTAATGTGAAGGATGCATCTCAACTTATTCCTGGTCATGGTGGTATCCTTGACCGATTGGACAGTGTCTTGTTTGCTGCTCCCTTCTACTATTCATTTATTCATTTCATAAGATAGGATTCGTATGTGAAGCGGATCGCCATTCTTGGTTCAACCGGTTCGATTGGGTGTAGCGCACTTTCAGTTGTTACATCACATGACAGCAAATTGGAAGTCATTGGACTTGCTGCAGGCGGAAATGTCGATCGCTTTGTCGAGCAGGTAAAACAACACAAACCACGTATTATTGCCATGGCTTCGCAAGTAGCACTCGAAGAAGCCAAATCGGCAATAAATTCAATAGAACACATTAATATCCAATATGCAGTTGGCTCAGAGGGATTAATTGCTGTTGCTACTCATCCAGATGTTGACCTTGTTCTTTGTGCTACTTCTGGAGTTACTGCACTAGATGCCGTGTTGGCAGCAATCAATGCTGGGAAAACTATTGCCCTTGCCAATAAAGAAGTGCTAGTAATGGCAGGCAGTCTAATGATGGAAGCTGCTAGACGACACGGAGTGTCGATTCTTCCAGTTGATAGTGAACATAATGCCATTCATCAGTGTTTATCTGGGAGGCAACCAGATGAGATTCAACGTTTAATTCTTACTGCTTCTGGAGGGCCATTTCTTGACCATGCAGCAAGTGAGCTTCAGAACATTACTCCCGAAGAGGCTCTCAATCATCCGACATGGAAGATGGGACAAAAGATTACAGTTGATTCCTCTACATTGATGAATAAAGGACTCGAGGTAATCGAAGCTCGTTGGTTATTTGAGGTTGAACCAGCACAGATTGACGTGGTTGTACATCCGCAATCTATTGTTCATTCGCTAGTTGAACTTTGCGATGGTTCTTTGATTGCCCAATTAGGTGTTACGGATATGCGTTTACCGATTCAGTACGCTTTCTCCTACCCTGAGCGTTGGGAGACATCGTTCTCTTCTCTTGATCTTACAAGCTGCGGTCGGCTCGATTTTAAACGTCCAGATTTCAAGCGGTTTCCATGTTTAGCGTTAGCCTACAGAGCTCTGCGAGGTGGATCTATTTCTCCAGTTATACTTAATGCTTCTAATGAGATAGCTGTCGAGGCATTTCTTGGGAATCGTCTTAACTTTACTGATATTCCGGTCATCATTGAACGCACCCTTGATGTCGGGGAGAATGAAACTTTACCTGATGTAGATTCTCTTGCTGAAGTTAGAAAAGTAGACAAGTGGGCTAGGCAGTTTGCAACTGACCTTATTAAAAGTAGAGAATTACGATGATGGATTCTGGTATACGATTCTAATAGTTCACAATTAAATTACGATGATATTCGTAGAGTGGTGAATCAATGTTCAATGATATTCTCGCCTTTGTTTTTGTAATCGGCATTCTCGTGTTTGTGCACGAGCTTGGCCATTTTATGGCCGCACGGAGAATTGGAATTCGTGTGCTAACTTTCTCACTTGGATTTGGTCCGAAGTTGCTTAAGTTTCGTCGCGGTGACACAGAGTACTGTGTAAGTGCTGTTCCACTAGGAGGCTATGTCAAGATGGCCGGCGAGAATCCAGCCGACGAACGTACCGGTAGTCATGACGAATTTATGTCTAGAAATAAATGGGAACGTTTCCAAGTTTTAATTATGGGACCAACGATGAACATTGTGTTGGCAATCGTTGTGATGACAGTTGTTCTTTATCAAGGAGCCGAGATTCCCATTTATGAAAACAAACAGCCGGTTATTGGAACAGTGGTCCAAGGATCAGCAGCCGATCAGGTTGGGATCAAAATCGGAGATCAAATAGTTAGTGTTGCGGGTATTGTTACCGATACGTGGAAAGATCTATTCATGGCAGTTATGTCTCGAGCTGATCAAGAAATCTCTTTGGTAGTCCGTGATGCAAATGGAGATCGAACATTAAATGTTGTTCCCGATGCCCAAGGCGACTTTGATATAGGCGACCTGGGTGTTGGTCCAGTCATGCAGCCACAAATTCGTAGTGTTTTACCTGGTCAACCGGCTGATGTTGCTGGTATTCAGGTTGGTGATGTAATTGAAGCGATTGAGGGCGATGCGGTATTAAGCAATGAACTTATTAAGCGAATAAACTCAAGTCCTGAGCAACCGCTACAGTTAACTATTCGACGAAGCGACATTCGTCATGAGTTCGTTGTAACACCAGCTTTGCAAGGTGACGTTGGTCTGATCGGAGTTACGATTAGTCCACACGAAGTGCGTGTAATCGAGCCAGGTTTTTTACAAGCTTTCGTTCTTAGTCTCGAACGAAACTATGAGTGGTCAGGTCTTATTTTTCAGACATTAGGGGGTCTTTTTACAAGAGATACCTCGCCAAGACAGCTGGTTGGTCCAATTGGGATTGCACAGCTTTCGGGTGGAGCTGCTGAAATAGGGTTCATTTCATTACTCAGTTTAATGGCAATGATTTCTCTAAACTTAGGAGTGATAAACCTTTTACCGATCCCAGTGCTTGACGGAGGACACATTATGATTCTGGCATTGGAGGGGGTGTCACGACGAGATTTCAGCATACGTGTAAAAGAACAAATGTTAATGGTTGGTTTTGTAGCTTTGATGCTGTTAATGGTTACAGTGATTTACTATGATCTAACACGAGTTGCCTGGCTCGAGAGACTAATGCCGTGGCGTTAGTATTTAGTTCCATTCTAATCTTGAAGTCCTAACGCCACATTTTGAATCGCCGTTGCAAGACCGTTCTCATCGTGGCTTTGAGTTATATGCCATCCCTTTACCTTTAATTCAGGTACAGCATTTTCCATTACGACTGGATATCCTGCGAATTCCAACATTTCTAGATCGTTAAGGTTATCCCCAACTGCCATCACTTCTGTTGCATCAATTCCGCGACCAATGCTCCAGTTTTTGAGTGTGCTTCCCTTAGAACAACCATCTACTGTGATATCAAGTAGTGAAAAATTTCTTGCCTTGTAATCCGTAAGGGTTAGCGATACGTGCTGTGCAGCTGGAAATTCTCTGAGACGTTTAGCAAGGAGGTGCATTGCAGCGACAGATCCTGTAAAAGCGATCTGAGCAGGATCTTCAATGAGGGCTTTTTCGAGTGGTGCTACTTCAGTCATGAATTGTTTGTTGCGTTCATAATATCGTCGGCGGTTGGGATGATTCCAATTGACTCGTTCAAAAACGTAGTGTCTGGAATCGGATCGGTCAAAGACAACTGCTGCTCCACGTCTAATTGGTCGCGTGATGGTTATAATTTTACCAGCCAGACTTTTGTTTAATAGGCGACGATCGAGTGTTTCACCGTTTAACCGCTTCACTAGAGCACCATTGTTAACAATAAGTATTAATGCTTCAGATAGTGCTGCCGCAATTGGTTGTGCGTGTTGGAACGTTCGGCCTGTCACGAGTGCAATCTCGATGCCTACGTCGAGTGCATTCAGAATCGCATTACGATTGGCCTGTGGAAGTTGTCCACGACTGTCCAGCAATGTGCCGTCGATATCAATAGCAATTAGTCGGATGGGCATTGCAGCGCTCGATACTAAATTCAGTCACAGAATAGAGTTAGGAATGAGGAACTATAGTCTGCTTGTGTGGGTATGTTGTCTCAACGTAATTATCGATCAATTCCAGAAATGCCTCAGCCAGTTCTTTATGTGATCCACGGAGAGTTTTCACGTGGTGTCCATCAATATATACAGGGCAATGCGGAGCTTCACCTGTGCCAGGTAGACTGATACCTATATTAGCTGCCTTGGATTCACCTGGGCCATTAACGACACATCCCATGACAGCTAGCGTCATTTCCTCGACACCGTCATAATTCTTTTTCCACTGTGGCATCATTTCACGAATATAGTCCTGGGTTCGTTCCGCCAACTCTTGAAATGTGCTGCTAGTGGTTCTTCCGCAACCCGGACATGCTGTTACACTCGGTGCGAATGAACGCATACCTAAAGACTGAAGGAGTTCGCACGCTGCGTACACTTCATCTTGCCGTTCACCACCTGGTCTAGGGGTTAGGGAGATGCGAATCGTGTCACCGATTCCTTCATGGAGAAGGATACCCATGGCAGATGCTGACCACACTAGACCCTTAATTCCCATGCCTGCTTCAGTTAGTCCAAGATGGAGTGGTTGATCTGTTCGCTTCGCCAAATCTCTATATACGGTGATTAGATCTTTTGGGCGTGAAACTTTACAGGAAATGATGATTTGATCTTTTTTAAGTCCTAAGTTCAATGCGAGTGCAGTCGATTCTAATGCGGAAATCACCATGCAGTCGTTTAGAATCTCTTCTGAGGAACGACCAAGTTTCAGGTCAGTATTTTCCTGCATTTTAGTCGTTACGAGATCTTGATTTAGTGACCCGCCGTTTACACCAATTCGTATAGGTTTTCCATGTTCTATCGCTATCTGACAGATCGTAGCGAACCGTTCATCACGCCTTTGGCCAGTTCCTACGTTTCCAGGGTTGATACGGTATTTATCAAGCGCTGTCGCACATTTTGGGAATTCAGTTAATAGCAGATGCCCGTTGTAATGGAAGTCACCAATTAGTGGAACGGCACAGTCACGATCTAAGAGTCGTTGCTTGATTTCAGGTACAGCACGTGCAGCAGCTGGGGTGTTAACTGTTATTCGGACAAGCTCAGCTCCAGCTGCAACAAGTTGAAGACTTTGTGCGGCGGTCGCCGCAGCATCGGTTGTGTCGGTCATCGTCATAGATTGCACGGTGACAGGTGAACCGCCGCCAATCTGGACGTTACCAACACGTACGCCGACGGTGCGATGTAGACGTGTGATCGACATATTTCTACTTCTGCTACTGTGCGAACTGAGCCAGGAGCTTTATCGAGAAATCATATCACCCATATTCGGATAGGATCTAAGCGAGCTTAGCTAACATTGTCAGTAAATGCCTTACAGGCTGCACGAATTGTTTGATCGATATCCTGTTCTGTATGGGCAGACGAGAGAAACCAAGCTTCAAACTGTGATGGTGGCAAATAAATGCCCTGTGCCAGCATGCTACGAAAGAACTTTGCGTATACTGTAATATCTGAGGAGGTTGCCAAGGTATAGTTTGTCACTGGACGGTTAGTGAAAAACGGTGTAAGTATTGATCCAATACCATTAATTTGGAGTGGAACATTCGCTTCACGTGCTGCATTGCTAAGGCCTGTTGCTAGGCGCGTTCCAAGCTTAGAGAGTCGTCGATAGAGAGAGACTGAAAGATTTTTAAGAGCCCACAAACCAGCTGTCATTGCAAGTGGATTGCCTGACAGTGTGCCAGCCTGATATACAGGTCCTATTGGGGCAACGAGATCCATTAAGTCACTGCGGCCACCGTAAGCTCCCACTGGTAAACCACCGCCAATAATCTTTCCAAGGCAAGTTAAATCTGGTCTGACACTGTAGAGTTCCTGGGCCCCTCCAGTTCCAACTCGGAATCCAGAAATAACTTCATCAAAGATCAAGAGTATTCGGTATTGATCACAAAGGGTTCGTAGATCTTCCAAGAATCCTTTAATTGGTGGGATTACTCCCATATTTCCTGCAATGGGTTCTACGATGATTGCCGCAATTTCATTCTTGTGAGCTAGACAAAGATGCTTAACAGATTCGATATCATTAAAAATGGCAATCAAAGTGTTGGCCACTGTTGCTAAAGGTACACCTGGACTAGTCGGGGCTCTAAACGTTGTTGCTCCAGATCCAGCTTGAACCAGAAATGTATCAGCGTGGCCATGATAGCAACCGGCAAATTTGACAACTTTATCTCTGTTAGTAGCTGCACGAGCCACACGGACTGCACTCATCGTGGCTTCAGTTCCTGAGTTGACAAATCGCACACGTTCAATACTCGGGATGAGACGACACACACGCTTAGCGAGTTCAACTTCTTGCTCTGTTGGAGCTCCAAAACTGGTGCCGCAGCGAATTGAATCTGCTAAGACATGTTTAAGTTCTCGCGGTGTATGTCCGTGGATTAATGGTCCCCATGACATCACGAAATCGATGTAAGTTCGACCGTCGACATCCTTAATGCGCGATCCATGAGCACTTTGAATAAAAGGAGGATTACCTTTAACAGCACCGAATGCTCTAACAGGGCTATTAACCCCTCCCGGGAGAACCTTTTTGGCTCGTTCAAAAAGCTTGCTAGATTCTGATCGTTTGTAATTTGCCATAACGAAGTGCAAAGATACCACGTGGAGCAATTAAGTCGAACTTGGTCTGATGAAATAATAAGCAAAGTAAAAAATAATCACTAGACATCAGAATATTGAAATCTAATAAATAGAAGTCATCTGATATTTTTAGTGTTCTTTTAAAATATTTTAAACTTCGCGTTTCTTTTTAACTATTTCTTGATTTAGTAAGCAACCTTGCTGCCTGGCGTGCGTAATAAGTAATAATGATATCTGCACCTGCTCGTTTGATTGCTGTGAGGCATTCCATCATGGCACGAGTTTCATCAAGCCAGCCGTTCTGTGCTGCTGCCTTGAGCATTGCGTACTCACCACTGACATGATAAGCCACAGTAGGGTAGCCGAATTCATCCTTAACCCGTGTGATTACGTCAAGATAGTGAAGAGCGGGTTTTACCATTACCATATCTGCTCCCTCTTCTAAGTCGAGAGCAACTTCTCGCAGTGCCTCCTCGAGATTAGCAGGATCCATCTGGTGGGTTCGACGGTCTCCAAAGGTTGGCGTGGAATCAACGGCATCTCGAAATGGTCCGTAGTATGCTGAGCAGTACTTCGCTGCATATGACATGATGGCAATATCTTGGAATCCTGCTTCGTCAAGTGCTGATCGGATAGCCAAAACCCGGCCGTCCATCATGTCTGAGGGCGCGACTACGTCCGCGCCAGCCTCTGCGTGCGATACGGCTACTCGCGCGAGTTGTGCCACAGTTGGGTCGTTCAAAATTTCCTCGTTGTTGACTATTCCACAGTGTCCATGAGAAGTATATTGGCATAGACATACATCAGTTATTACAAGAATGTTAGGGACCTGCTGTTTAATCATCCGGATGGCTGATTGCACAGGTGCTGCAGCATCGATTGCAGAGGAGCCATCCTCGTCTTTGTTTGCTGGTTGTCCGAATAGTAGAATCGCTCGAATTCCTTCCTTTGCTGTCTCATTAACTTCTTTGACGACTTCGTCTACCGATATTTGGAATATGCCTGGCATAGACGGAATCTCTCGACGCACACCTGAACCAGGGCAGACAAATAGTGGGTAGACTAGCATTTCAGGTGTTAGTCGAGTTTCCCGTATCAAGTTTCGTATCTCTGGAGATCTTCGCAAGCGACGAAGCCGTCGTGTTAGTTGTAATGAATTCGATAAAACTTTTTCGCGAAAGTGGCCATGTTCAGGTTCAGTCAGTGCCATCTTTTTAATCCTCTTAGAATTCAATGGTCGCTTTAGTTATTAGTTGTGTACTTCGTTGCTTCGAAATAGTCGACAATTTCTTCGACGAGTGCCGGTATCGTATAAGTTATTGGCATAATACTTGTTTTAATTCTCAGTTTCTGTGCGGCGTTCGCAGTTATAGGACCGATCGATGCCACGAGTGTGGTCTCTAGTAACTGAGAAGCCACTTTTGAACCAAGGAGCTGAACAAAATTTCGAACCGTTGATGCACTAGTAAATGTCACTACATCAATCCTTCGTTCTAGTAACAGTTTGCTGACATCGGGTCCATTTTTCCAGCAATCACTCGCCAAAATCGTGCGATAGGCTGTCACTTCAGTTACTTTGGCCCCTGCATTACGGAGCTCATTAGCAAGTATCTCACGTGCGAGGTCGGCTCGAGGCAATAGCACTTTTTCCCCAGCCAAATTAGATGCTTTTTGCATGGAGTCAAAGACGGCTTCAGCGCGGTGTTCGGGTGGAATCAGGTCAACCTCGATTCCATACCGATTTAACCGTTCAGCGGTTGCTGGTCCAATGGCGCATAATCGCACACCATTGAGATCGCTAACATCTTCAGATCTTTCTAGCAAACGTTGCATAAAGTGTTCGACACCGTTAACAGAAGTAAAAACGATCCAATCAAACAAACCAGCCGTTGCACAGGCTTTATCAAGAGGCCCGTAATCCTCAGGTGGCATAATACGGATTGTCGGTGCTTCAATTGGTTCAGCGCCTTGATCAACTAGCAAATCGACTAGTTCTGTCGCCTGGTCGCTAGCCCGTGTGACAAGGATACGTTTTCCAGATAAAGGCTGATCTAATTTCATAAGTGATGCATATCCAAGATCTTGTCAGCTCCGTTACTAATTAATTCATGTGCTAAACGTTGACCTAATAAGACTGCTTCGTTCGCTGGTCCGCGTAACCTTCGCCGCAAAACTTGCGTTCCATCAAGAGATGCAACTACAGCTTGGAGGGCTAGGTGGTCGTTAGCGTCAAGCGTAGCAATGGCACCGATGGGGACCTGACAACCACCACCAAGTGTCTGTACCAGTGCTCGTTCCGCCAGGAGTGATGACATCGTGTCATGATTTCCAATTAAGCTTAAAAGAGCAGCAATAGAATCATTATCTTCGCGGAACTCTATAGCTACGATTCCTTGTCCTGGTGCGGGCAGACATTCGTCAAATGATAACCAGGCCGAGACACGATGTGCCAGTCCTAACCGAACCAGACCTGCAGCAGCGAGTGCCAACCCATCATAATTGCCTGTGTCGAGTTTACGAAGACGGGTTTCGACATTTCCTCGAATTTGTTCAAAAATCATCTCCTTGAAGGTTCCCGAGAGTTGTGCAATACGACGGACACTTCCAGTGCCAATTCGTGGTGACGGACCGAGTTCGGTAATCAGTTGCGCTGCTGTTATATCTGGTGATATCCGATGGTGTGTAGATACTGTTAGCACATCACGTGGATCTTCTCTGGTTAAGGTAGCGCCGATCGCGAGCCCTGTCGGCAAGTCAACTGGTAAGTCCTTTGCGCTGTGCACGGCGAGGTCGACTGAACCATTGAGCAACGCTTCCTCGATTTCCTTAACGAATAGACTTTTGCCACCTTCTTTGGAGATGAGAGTTGATTGCAGTCTGTCGCCAGTGGTTTTAATGACGATTAGCTCACAGGGTATCTTACTAACTCTAGCGATGGCTTCTTGAACCGCGTGGGCTTGCCAAAGCGCCAGCGGACTGCCACGTGTGGCAAGCCGCAGTGACTTCAACGGTTCCTCGAAGAGGGTGCTACGGATCGAGACGTGGAGGTTGATTCGATGTCTTCCAAGTCATCACTTTGTTCATCTAAAAGTCTGAACAGGTCGTTGAGTGTATCGGAGTAGGATGCTATTGTTTCCTTGTCCTTAGCCGCTTTCAATTGTTCTGTAGGTGATGCCAAGAGACGTTCGACTAGAAGCCTAGTTATTTCTTCAATTCGAATTCTTGATGATTCTGGTAATGACATGAGCTTTGGTTTTAAACGTAGAAGTTCCGCTTGCCGAATGGCCTCAAATCTATTTCGCAGTGCAACTAACGTGGGAATTACAGCTCTTGAACGCACCCATGTCATAAATCGATCGACTTCTTCAGTTACCATCAGTTCGGCTCGATCAACCTGTGATTGCCGACGAGCAAGATTTTCTTGTACGATCGACTGTAAATCATCAATGTTGTAAAGGAATACTTGTTCAAGTTTTCCTGCGGTCGGTTCGACATCTCGTGGCACACCGATATCAATTACGAAAAGAGGACGGTCACGTCTAGTTTTCATAGCGGTTTCTATATGACTCCGTTTCACGATTGGATTCAAAGATCCAGTTGCAGTCACAACAATATCGCATGAAGTCAATTGTGCTGTGACGTTTTCCCACGGTACCGCCTCGCCGTCGATTCTTGAAGCTAGCACTGTAGCGTGGGACGGGGTTCGGTTAGCTACGAAAATATTTTTCACTTGTTGTGTGCGAAGGTGAGTAGCTGTAAGCTCAGCCATTTCTCCTGCACCCACCAAGAGCACATTAAGGTTTTTCAAGTTTCCAAAGATCTTTCGAGCTAATGAGATTGCCGCGTAACTGACGGAAACAGCTCCTTCGCCAAGGCCGGTTTCCGAACGGATGCGTTTCCCGACACCAAACGACCAGTGAAACAATCGATTCAGCAGTGCCCCCGTGTAACCGTCGGCTGATGCAATAGCGAATGCATCTTTTACTTGTCCCAGTATTTGCGGTTCACCAACAACTAAGGAATCCAGTCCTGCAGTGACACGAAATAGGTGACGGGCCGCGTCGGAATTCTTTCGGCTATATAAGTGCGGAATGAGTTCTGATTCTGGCAGATCGTGAAATGAACTCATGAAGGAAGCAATTGTCTCTTGTAGATTGTTCTGATCTTCACTTGCACAGTAAATCTCAGAACGATTACAGGTTGATATTACGACGACTTCCGCTACGTTTCGAATTTGAGCCAATTCTGCTAGCGCTTCTGAAACACCACGTCGAGAGAAATCGATCCGCTCGCGCAAATCGATCGGTGCGCTATGGTGACTCGCTCCGAGTAGAAGCAAATTCATGGGTTTTAATAAAAAAAGTTGTGGCTTTTAGTAGCGAAGTAGCCAATTGGAAGGAAATTCAACAATACAATCATGAAGCCAAAAGTTGATAGTAAAGCGGCACGTCGCCCACTCCAGCCTATGGCGTGTCGTGCCAATAGTTCAAACGAGTACACTAACCAGCAGAGCAGCACGACAAAAATCTTTGGATCTAAGATGGACATTGCCTGCACGCGTGGGTCTATAGTATTTGTTTGAATCTGAGTCAACCAAACAAATCCAACAGACAAACCCAGTGTTAAGAAGAACCAACCAACAGTTATGGCACGTCCATTCATGACATCAAGGACTTGCAACGAAGGTAAGCGTGCATAGAAGATGCCAAGGTGCTTAGTTTTAAGTTCCTTGAATAGCAGCACGTAAGTAATGCTAATTACGCAGGCAAGCGCAAAGCTTGCATAAGCAAAAAGTAATGATGACACATGAATTGCAAACCAAGGACTATCAAGCACCGCTGGAGGTTCAGAGATGTTATTGGTTATAGTTGGAATAATCTGAAGAACTGTCATCAGTGGAACGATAAAGATACCCATTGACCGTTCTTCGGTAGTCATCTCGGTGTACAGATATGCTAATGCTAAGAGCCAAACAAACACAGAAATCGCTCCTGTTGTTCCTGCGAATGGGATATGTTCGACCTGTACGTATTGCATTCCAATAACGAAGGTATGTGCTAGTGCACCTGACACAAGCATCACTGTAGCGATTCTGCCTGCAATACTATTTCGGCTGATGAAATGCACCGCGTAAATAACGCTCGCAATAACGTAAAACACAAAAGGCAGCGTATTCATAGTTAGTCTGGAACGATTGTAGCCATCTAGTTTAACTCGTTAACTATCTGTTGGTGCGTAGTAACCTTGTTTAGTTCTAGTCGTACCCTCTTTTTGGTTAATTTGAACGATAATACGTCTCCACTGGCCATCTCGAAGCGGATTTCCAGATGTATACCCCAGTGTGTACTGGCTCGACAACTCATCAGAAATTTGTTTATAAATAGTTGGTAATTCAACCATTTTCTCTACAAAGAAGGCACGGCCACCAGTTTCCTGTGAAAGCTGACGTAGCACAAAATCAGCCTCACTAAATCCTACTCGTTCTCGTCCGTCCTTGGACTTGAGGCCAATAGTATAGATAACCGTATCCGAACGCTTAGCTAAATCAATGACTTCTTCGAAAGTGATTAGACTGGACGTGTCCTCTCCATCCGACAGTACCACAATAGCTTTTCGGCTTATTTCTGTTGTTGTAAGCGGAACCTGCTGCAGTTGTTTGAGTGAAATATACAATGCATTGTACAAAGATGTTGAGCCTCCGGCAGAAGTTTGGCGTATCGCGTATTCCAGTTTTTCCACGTCGTTCGTGAACGCTTGTAGGATCTCGACGCGACTATCAAAGTCTATTATTCCAGCTGTGTCTTCTAGACTAATCCGTTTAGCGAATCCGATTGCCGCTTCCTGAACCGTTGTCATTTGCTCGTCCATGCTGGCACTTGTATCTAATAGTAGTGAGAATGTGACTGGCGATTGACGTCGAGTAAAGAAACTAATTTCCTGACGAACCCCATCTTCGTAGATCATAAAATCTTCGAGGAGTAGGTCAGTAATAAACCGGTCGGCTTGATCGGTAACGGTTACATTGAGTGAAACTACATCTATTCCAGACTTAAAAGAAGGACCTGTCGAAGGCTGGTTGTCTAGTTCTTCTTTCTCTTGCCCGCTGGATGAGATAATCATTGCCAGGAATATCAAGAGGACAAATGGACGTATATGTTTGTTCATGATTTAAGTTAATTGATGATCTTTATCGGCGTGTGATTGGTTACTACGCCTTCCCGTCTGACTCTGACACTGATATTTTTCGGTGGGATGAGTGTATTTGGACTTGAGTAGGTTATCAGATACTGGTTTTGAAGTTCGGTCGCAACTTCAAGTAACCTCTGCTCAACGCTCGTACTCAGCAGTAGATTAAGTCGACGGCCTCCGGTTTCTGAGGAACCTCGATTGAGTGCAATCTCTCTTTCAATTTGTCCGTTTAGGCTTTTTAGAGAAAAGCGCTGGTTAATGTTGCCTTCTGTTAGAACTACTGCGTAGAGAGAAACCCCAGCTTCTTTCAATCTTTTTACTACCGTCACTCCGTCTACCGAACTGAAATCAGGGCCTTGGACGGTCAGCACTACCATGACTGGTCGATGCGCTCCGCGTTTGAGAAAGCCAATGGTCGTTTCAGACATAGCATCGAGCAGATAAGAAGCTGAGGTAGGCCAGGAAAAAATCTTCCCGATACCTGTTTCAAGTTTCGAATGCACTCTGGTCGATTCCACTAGTATGCGCGGTGGCCCACCGTAGCTGACAATCGAAATATTGTTGTCATCGTGCATCGTATTAATAAACGCACTTAACCCAAGTCTATAATCACGGATGGCATTACCAGCCGCTTCACTTGTGTCGACCAGAACGGCTATCTGACGTGGTCCTGTATTCTGATTTACCCTTAAAATCTCACGGAGAACATTGTCTTCAAATACGACGAAATTGTTTACTTCTAGGCTAGGGACTGGATCACCGCTATTATTAAGGACGCTGACCATTAGTTGGTGCTCACTAGACTGAGCAAGGACTGTATTATCTATGGCCAACGAGATAACAATAGCGAATATAAAGAACAATCTAAGTCGAATGTGATACATGAGGCAATTCAGTTTATAGTGGGATATTATGAATCCCGCTCTGTTCCGAAGTATAGGACTCGCTGTTCAATAGCGTCAAGGGCTCTAAAGTAATGAAACTCATTGAAAAATCAGGAGTTGTTAGAATCCCCTTTGTTTGGATGATAGTTTCATCGTTTCTTGACACCCTCAGAACCACATGCTATAAACAGCGCGGTTTTTTTGTTCCGCAACCCCTGTATATCATCAAGGTTTGAGGTTATCCGAAAAGATGCTAGAAGCATATATTCCTATTTTCCTTTTCATTCTAGTCGCACTGGGTTTTGCGATTTTCACGTTGATAGTGTCTGGACTTGTTCAGTCGAGTCGCTTTAATCGTGTAAAACTTCAACCTTACGAGTGTGGCATTGAACCTCTAACGGATGCACGTGATCGTTACAGTGTTCGGTACTACTTAGTAGCAATGTTATTCGTGATTTTTGATGTCGAGACTGTTTTCATGTTTCCGTGGGCTGTAATGATCGACGAATTAGCACTTTTTGGTCTTATCGAGATGCTAGTGTTCCTGCTTATTCTCGTCGTGGGTTATGTGTACGCCTGGCGGAAGGGAGCGTTGGACTGGAGCTGATGTCAGACGAAAAAAAACCAAGTTCTGAGACAATAAAGTCCTCCACTGGAGATAATACTTTGGCTGGATCAACACCAAGCGTTGCTCCGGCTGCAAAGCCTAAGCCTTCGGTGAAACCCCCGCCTGAACCGCCTAAGGGGCCGGTTGATCCATTACCTCCGGACGATCTCGAATCCCCCTCGTTTGTTAAGGCACTTCAGGCAAGAATGCCGGATACGCCTGTAAAGTTAAGTTATTGGGTAGGAGACTGGACAGCGATCATTCCTTTAAACCGTCTGATTGAGGTCGCTAGATTTTTGCGGGATGATTCTAATGCGGCTTTTGATTATTGTTCCGATATAACAGCTACGGATTGGCCTCCAAGAACCAAGCGGTTTGATGTTCTGTATTGCCTCTATTCGACCCGACTTCGTCATCGGATACGAATAAAAGTTCAGGTTGGTGAAACGGACACTGTGCCTTCAGTGACTGAACTGTGGTCTGGTGCAAATTGGCTCGAACGCGAAGTGTACGATCAATTTGGTGTGAACTTCGGAAATCATCCAGATCTGCGTCGAATTTTAATGCCTGATGAGTGGCAAGGTCATCCCCAACGGAAAGACTATCCTCTCGAAGGCCCAGGCGAGTTCCTTATGGAGAACCCGCAGGACTGGTTACGGATTTGGGATCTTCCTAACAAGGAAGAGATCGAGTAATGCTTCAGTTAAAACATGGACAACGAAAGTGACTATCGAAGTTCCACAACGTAACAACACTGCTTTTGATACTAGTGAGCTAGTGCTCAATATGGGGCCTCAGCATCCCAGCACACATGGGGTGCTTCGAGTTATTCTCCGTCTCGATGGAGAAAGGGTCATTGATGCAGATTGTGTGATCGGTTACATCCATCGCGGTGTAGAGAAGCTTTGTGAAAATCGGGATTGGACGCAGATTATATTACTCACTGATCGTATGGATTATGTATCGGCCGCGACTAGTAATCTCGGATACGTCGAAACAGTTGAGAAGCTAATGCAGGTCGAAGTGCCTCGTCGCGCTCGTTACATCCGAACGATTCTTTCGGAACTGCAACGAATCGCGAGTCACTGTTTATGGCTCGGTACTCATGCTATGGACATTGGTGCGATGACGGTGTTGCTGTACTCCTTTCGTGAGCGCGAGTTAGTTCTTGACTTATTTGAAGAATATTGCGGTGCAAGGCTGACGTATAACGCGATGCGTATCGGCGGGTTACCGCTCGATATTCCTCCTGGTTGGGACAAGAAAGTTCTGGCTTTCTGTGACTTAATGGAGCCTAAGCTTGACGAATATGAGCAACTTTTGACGAATAATAGAATCTGGGTTAGCCGAACTCGAGACGTTGGTGTGATCTCTGGCGATGAAGCCATTAATCTTGGTCTCTGTGGTCCACCGCTTCGTGGGTCTGGAGTGTCTCGAGATCTTCGAAAAGACGAACCGAACGCGGCATATGAAGAATTCGACTTTGATATACCACTTGGCACGCGTGGTGACACTTATGATAGATATCTCATACGCATGGAAGAATTCAGGCAGTCAATTCGAATCATCCGACAAGCGGTTAATGGTGTACCAGAAGGGCCGGTCATGGGAAAGGTGCCGAGACTAATTAAACCCCCGGCAGGTGAGACGTACCACGCGATTGAATCACCAAAGGGAGAGCTAGGTTATTTCATCGTGAGTGATGGAAAATCAACTAACCCATACCGTTTTCGAGTAAGACCTCCGTCTTTTTGCAATCTTCAAGGACTGAGCCGTTTGGTTAAGGGACATTTGGTTGCTGACGTTGTAGCGTTGATCGGCACGATTGACATCGTGCTTGGAGAGGTCGATCGATAGCTATATGCTTGAAACTGTTGTCATTCCACTTTTAAAGATTGTCGTATTACTCAACGCATTACTAGTGGCAGTAACCTTTTTGGTTCTTATGGAACGAAAGGTGATCGCATGGGCACAGGCTCGGTTGGGCCCAATGAGGGTTGGCCCGTATGGCATCCTTCAGGCTATTGTTGATCCGATTAAATTATTGTTAAAGGAAGACATTACACCAGCGAAGGCAGATAAATGGGTATTCACCATTGCTCCGATCATGAGTCTAGTGCCGGCATTGGTTGTGTTTTCTGTCGTGCCGTTTGGTGCTGACCCTCTTTATTATGTGGCTGATATCAACGTAGGTCTTCTTTTTATTATCTCTGTAACATCGATTGGAGTTTACGGAATCATCCTCGGCGGATGGGCATCGAATAGCAAGTATCCACTCTTAGCTAGTCTTCGAGCATCGGCGCAGTTAGTAAGCTATGAAATCGCTGTAACAATGACACTAGTAAGTGTGATTCTGACGGCTGGAACTCTGAGTCTTGTTGGTATCGTCGAAGCACAGCGCGAGACTGGTATCTGGTTTGGCTTTATTCAGCCAATTGCATTTGTGTTGATATTTATCGGTGGGCTTGCCGAGACTAATCGTATGCCGTTCGATTTGCCAGAAGCTGAGACAGAACTGACAGGTGGTTTTCACACTGAGTATAGTGGTATGCGGTTTGCGCTTTTCTTCCTCGCGGAATACGCAAACATCATAGTCGTTTCAGCTGTGGTTGCGATCATATTTCTAGGTGGCTGGCTGCAGCCATTTCCAAATGTTGCTTTATTGTCGTTCCTAGGTGTGATCCCAGGATGGATCTGGTTTATTGGTAAGATTTTTTTCTTTCTTTACATCATGATATGGATACGCGCAACCCTTCCACGATATCGCTACGATCAATTAATGAATTTGGGTTGGAAAGTTCTAATTCCTATTGCACTGGCGAATCTTGTGCTTACAGCAATTGTGAAGGTATTCGTGTAACGACGGTCAAAACTGATGTTTGATGCAATAGTTTTTTACACGCTGGCGGCGATGATCCTTGGATTAGGTATCCTTGTAATCACGGCACGTAGTGCCGTGCATAGCGTCTTATTCCTCGTTGTGAGTTTTCTCTTTGTTGCTATCCTCTACGTTACTCTTGGTGCCGAGTTCGTTGCTGTGGTTCAGGTTCTGGTCTATGCGGGTGGAATTGTTGTGTTGTATCTATTTGTTGTGATGTTGGTAAGTCTCAAACAAGCTCCAGAACAGTATAAAGATCAACGTCGACTTAGCACTATCGGAGTACTATTATCCGCAGTGGTTTTTTTGGAGGTAGTGGGCATTGCAGTGTATACGAGCACAGTGACTAGTGAGACAGTTTCGACTTCGGTTAAACTCATCGATTTTCCGCCTCGTATTCAGGGTTTAGGTTTCAACACAGAGCAACTTGGGTGGGTGCTTTACACTGAGTATTTAATTCCTTTTGAGGTTGCATCTATGTTGCTATTAGTGGCGATGATTGGCGCTATTGTTTTAGCAAAACGAGATACATAGTTATAAAAATGCTTGAGATTACACCTCTTCACTACAGTTTGTTATCGGCCGCACTTTTTATGATCGGCGTGATTGGTGTTTTAATTCGCCGAAATATCATTATTATCCTGATGTCGATTGAGTTGATTCTTAATGCGGTCAATATTAACCTAGTCGCTTTTTCAGCCCAATTGCAGGACATTTCAGGACAAGTGTTTGTGGTTTTTATTATTGCGGTTGCAGCTGCTGAAGCAGCAGTAGGGTTAGGTATCATTTTGGCTTTCTATAGAAACAAAGAAACAGTCAATATCGATGAGATGAGTCTAATGCGATGGTAGGAAACTCAACGGGTTCTATTAAGTAATGGATCTACTCTGGCTCATTCCTGTGCTTCCTGGAATCGGTGCAGCCGTGAATGGCTTACTAGGCATCCGTTATTTTAGTAAACGTTCATCCGCACTGTTGGCTTGTAGCACGATGGCTGGTTCATTTACGCTTTCTGTTGTTGCCTTTATCCAGCTTCTTGGTCTCGAAGAGCGTTTTCACCAGGTAAAGATAGCGGATTGGATTCCGGCCATGCCGCTTGCGGTTGAAGATGGTAGCATCGCGGCCTTTGAAGTGCCATGGGCATTCGTTCTTGATCCCCTCTCAGGGATGATGATCCTGATCGTAACGGGTATTGGTCTTCTTATCCATCTGTACTCGGTGGCATATATGGACCATGAACCGCGTCCCGCCTACGCACGATTCTTCTGTTACCTGAACCTCTTTTGTTTTTTCATGTTGGTACTTGTGCTAGGGAGCACTTTCTTGGTGATGTTTGTCGGTTGGGAGGGTGTCGGTCTTTCATCGTACCTGCTCATCGGATTTTGGTATCACAAACAGAGTGCCACGGATGCCGGCAAGAAAGCATTTATAGTTAATCGAATAGGCGATTGGGGATTTCTCCTTGGTATCTTTTTAGTGTTCTTTACATTTGGGACGCTCGATTTTCACACTGTTGCTGAATTAGCTGCCGAGAGACCGGTGGAGATTGGAACTTTTGGAGTTCTGTCGTTTATCTGTCTACTCTTGTTTATCGGTGCTGTTGGAAAGAGTGCACAGATTCCCCTTTATATTTGGCTTCCTGATGCGATGGAAGGCCCAACACCAGTTTCTGCACTGATTCATGCGGCTACGATGGTGACTGCTGGCGTGTACATGCTCGGTCGGAATGCAGCGCTATTTTCTCAAGCTCCTACGGTAATGACAATCGTAGCCATCATCGGAGCTCTTACAGCACTGATGGCTGCAACGATTGCACTAGTTCAAACAGATATAAAACGTGTTCTCGCATACTCAACCGTGTCTCAGTTGGGTTATATGTTTTTGGCAACTGGCGTTGGTGCATTCGGAGCAGGCGCATTTCATCTTATGACGCATGCATTCTTTAAGGCGCTACTCTTCCTTGGGAGCGGTTCCGTGATCCACGCAATGGGTGAAGAACAAGATATGCGACGGATGGGTGGACTTAAGTTATATATGCCGATCACATGTATCACGATGTTGATTGGCGCTCTTGCAATAGCAGGTGTCCCAGGTTTATCTGGTTTTTTCAGTAAAGATGAAATCCTTTATCGTGCATTTCTGCATAACAGGGTACTGTGGGGTGTTGCAGTCGTTACAGCTGGTTTTACTGCGTTCTATATGTTCCGCTTAATCTTTATGACCTTTTATGGAGGGTATCGGGGTCCGTCATGGGCTCAGGGTAATGTTGGCACTAGTGCCAGCGAGCATGCTACACACGAAGACCACGGTGCGTGGCATGGCCCTCATGAATCTCCTCGCTTGATGACGTTGCCACTGATGGTGCTAGCTATTGGATCGATTGTGGCCGGTTATATTGGTATTCCTAAAGCTTTGGGTGGGAGTAATAAAATTGAGCATTTTCTTGAACAGAGTTTCATGATTCATGCGGCAGAAGGTAGTTATGGGGAATCAGTGCATCTCTCACACGTGGCTGAACTGGGTTTAATGGGGTTGTCAGTATTTATAGCTGGGCTTGGTATCTTTTTGGCCTATCGTAACTACGTTCAACGTCCTCAAAGAGCTGATCGCTTAGCCCAGCGGTTCGCCGGACTCCACCGATTGTTAACAAAGAAGTACTATGTCGACGAATTATACGGTGCAACCATTCTACGTGGAACCATGTCAGGTGCCCGTGGACTCTGGAAATTTGATAAAACAGTGGTTGATGGCACAGTGAATGGTGTTGGTTGGACAACGAAAGCTGCGGCATGGATTTCTCACATACTGGATAAGTACGTAGTTGATGGCACGGTCAATCTGATTGGTTGGATTTTTAAAGAAGGCAGCTATGTCTTTCGACGATTCCAAACCGGTCTTATTCAGAACTATGCGTTCGCCACGCTTTTGGGCGTGTTCGCGTTCGTAACTTGGTTTCTAATTGGAGATTAAACCTGTAAAGAAAATCAATGAGTAACACTGCCGATTTCCCATTATTGTCACTGATCATGCTTACCCCATTAGTTGGGGTTGTGGTCTTACTGTTTATAAACAAGCACAACGAAAACCTAATCCGGTGGATTGCCAACATTTTTGCTGGTCTTGGGTTTCTTGTCTCTCTGCCACTGTGGTTTTGGTACGACTCGATGGATCCTGAATGGCAGTTTGTCGAACGGCTGTCTTGGATTCCGTCAATAGGTGCAGAGTACTTTCTTGGAGTCGACGGTTTTAGCGTGCTCTTAATTTTACTGGCAACGCTGATGGGCGTTATTGCGATCTTGTCATCCTGGACAGCGATCACAGTACGTGTAAAGGAGTACTATGTTTTCCTACTCGCTCTTCAAGTAGGCATGCTTGGTGCCTTTATGGCACTGGACTTCTTGCTTTTCTTTTTGTTCTGGGAAGTGATGTTAGTTCCGATGTACTTCCTTATTGGCATTTGGGGAAGCGATCGACGGCTTTATTCAGCGATTAAATTCTTTTTATTCACCCTTGTTGGTAGTGTCGTGATGTTGCTTGGGATTTTAGCAGTCTATTTCTATCACGAGAGTATTACTGGAATATACACATTCGATATAACTAAATTCCATGAGCTTAGTATTCCATTTGATACGCAGTGGTGGATTTTTCTTGCCTTCTTTCTCGGGTTTGCTGTCAAAGTCCCGATGTTTCCATTTCATACATGGCTTCCCGATGCACATACTGACGCCCCCACAGCTGGTTCGGTAATTCTGGCAGCTGTTCTTCTAAAGATGGGGACCTATGGATTTATTCGTTTTAGCTTGCCAATTCTTCCTGAAGCTACCGTGTATTTCGTTCCGATGGTGGTGGGTTTGTCAATCATCGGAATAATCTACGGTGCGCTTGTAGCCTTGGCGCAGAACGATTGGAAACGGCTTGTTGCTTATTCAAGCGTTAGCCATATGGGTATGGTTATGCTTGGTATGTTTGCACTTACGGAACTCGGAATCACTGGAAGTATTGTGCAACAGCTAAATCATGGGATTTCGACAGGTGCACTTTTCCTTATTGTTGGCATCGTTTATGAGCGTAGACACACACGCCTGATTAGTGAGTACGGCGGTTTGTCAAAGGTTATGCCAGTTTACGCTGCTATTTTTCTAATTATGACTATGTCATCAATTGGATTACCGATGCTAAATGGATTTATCGGTGAGGTGTTGATCCTTCAGGGCGTGTTCGTTGTTAGTAAGGTTTGGGCGGCAGTAGCGGCGAGTGGAATTGTATTAGGGGCTGCGTATATGTTGTGGCTCTATCAGCGAACTATGTTCGGCAACATCACGAACTCGAAAAATGAAAATCTACTGGATTTAAATGCGCGAGAAGTTGCCACGTTTGTGCCGCTTATTATTCTCGCTTTTTGGATTGGCCTCTATCCGAAACCTTTCCTTGTTCGCTTGGAAACATCTGTAGCTCACGTGATGGCTCGTGTTGATCGCGATTACATACCTCAATTTGTCGAGAACAAGGAATCATCACAATCGTTTAGTGGAGGTTCTCGGTAATGCCAGCCGGTTTAACTCTTAGCGACTTCTACTACATTCTGCCAGAAATAGTTCTTACCATCGGTTCGCTGCTAGTTTTGGTCGTTAGTCTCGTTCTTCCGAGATTTGAACAATTTTCGCTCTATGTTTCTTTAGTTACCCTGAGCGTAACTGGTGCAGTATTGCTCTCCTTTTCTGGTGTTGATGTGATGGCTTCACGTGGTCTTTTAGCGATTGATGGGTTTGCTCTCTTTTTTAAAATAATTTTTCTCGTATCGGCCGCGTTGACCATCATGATGTCAGGACGTTACTTAAGTATTGAAGGTGCACGTCCAGGTGAGTACTACTTCCTTATCTTGTGTGCCACGTTAGGAATGATGTTTATGGCCAGCGGGGTAGATTTAATTACCCTATTTATTGGTTTAGAAACGATGGCAGTGTCATTCTACATTTTGGTTGGCTACTTGCGTCCTAGTCAACGCTCTAACGAAGCTGCGATCAAGTACCTTTTGCTAGGAGCCTTCTCGCTTGGCATTCTATTGTACGGAATGTCAATGTTGTACGGTTTGACTGGGACGACAAATCTACGTGAGATTTCCGCAATTGTGTCTAACCAGGAATACAGCTTAATGATGTTGCTAGCTTTGATTCTCGTGACGACAGGCATGGGATTTAAGATTGCAGCCGTTCCTTTTCATATGTGGGCACCGGACGTGTATGAAGGGGCACCTACACCAGTCACAGCTTATCTGTCGGTTGGATCAAAAGCGGCATCTTTTGCAATGCTCATGCGTATCTTCTTTGAGGGGCTTCCTAGTCTAGTTTCGCATTGGCAGGTCATTTTTGTATGTCTGGCAGTGCTTACAATGACCCTCGGGAATATTGCGGCACTTACTCAAAGCAATATCAAGAGGATGCTTGCTTACTCGTCAATTGCTCATGTCGGATACATACTGATTGGTATAGCAGTTGCTACCGAACGAGGTATTACAGCGGCACTCGTTTATCTTGGGGTTTACCTATTTATGCAACTTGGAGCGTTCGCTGTTGTCACAATGCTTCGTCGACCTGATGTCTTAGGCGATGAACTTAAAGACTTGAGCGGATTGTATTTTCGTAACCCCACTGCAGCAATCGCCATGCTGGTATTCATGTTGTCGTTAGGTGGTATTCCGCCAACTGCTGGGTTCATGGGCAAATTCTGGATATTTTCTTCGGCTATAGACTCAGGCTTTATTTGGCTTGCCGTGGTTGGTGTTGTGAATAGCGCAATTTCACTCTTCTACTACATCCGGGTGGTTGTCTTTATGTGGATTAAGGAGGAAGTTATAGGGTCAACAATTAGTTTCAGACCAGCCATGGCGATTGTAATCGTGTTTGCGGTGGTTGGCACCGTGTTCCTTGGTCTCTATCCACAGCCTTTATTTGAAACGGCGCTGGATGCTGCTGCGACACTTGGCTCAGTGGGATCTTCTGGAGAGTATCAATAATTCCATTTCATTCATCGTACGTATCCTTCCTAACTAAACAGTCAGTAATTCCAAATAGCTATAGAACTTTGTGTAGCCTCAGGACTGAGGCGGTTGGAGCTGTTTAATGGCATCCTTGATTAGTGTTTCGTTGTCCTCTTTAGTGAGATTACGTCGAATGAGTTTTGAAGCTAGCATAACGGAAATATCAGCTGCTTCTTGTCTGACCTTAGACAGCGCCCGGTTGGTTTCCTGCTGAATTTGCCGCTCTGCGTTTTTGACGATCATCTCCGCTTCGTTGTGGGCTTTCTGACTAAGCTCTTCCTTGAGTTTAGTGGCATCAATACGGCTTCTGGTAATGATCGAGGAAGCTTCGTCCCTTGCTTGAGAGATGATAAGTTCAGAGTTCTTTTGTACTTGTTCCAGTTCTCTTTTTGCGTGTTCAGCATCTTCCAGCGATTTACGGATCATTTGTTGTCTATTTTCTAGTGCTTGGAGTAGTGGTTTCCAGGCAAACTTTGCCAGTAGAGTAAGAAGCACTAGAAAGGTTACGATAGTCCAAATAAAGAGTCCTGGATCTGGTTGAACCAGTGGATTATCCATTGTGCACTCCGGTGGTCTTGTCAGTTACAAAATTACAATATCAATGGCGAATCTACTGAAATACGATAAGTAGCACGAAAACCTCGGCCAGAATCGTAGCTCCTTCAAGTAGAAAGAGCGGTAGGTTAACAGCGCCAGTGATCTTGTCAGCAGCACCAGGTTGACGTGCAATTCCATCAGCCATAGCTGCTGTGAATCTACCGATTCCTAAGCTTGCGCCAATAACAATTAACCCCAACCCAATTGCGGCACCAAAAAGATGCAATGCTTCCATAATTATGTTACCTCCGTTTGTTGTTATCTTATGTTTATTAATGATGTACGTTAATGGCCATCCCAATAAAAACAGTAGTTAATAAAGTGAATACGTACGCTTGCACCAGGATGACAACGATCTCTAGTGCAGAGATCGAGACGGCGAGTGGCACAGAAAGCATTAAACCAACACCTATGCCTACTAAAGCACTCTGAAATAACTCATTAAACAAGAACACGAAGGAGAGGATAGCTAAAATCGCAATATGTCCACCCATCATGTTTGCTGCAAGACGCATCGTTAATGCAAAAGGTTTAACAAACATTCCCATGATTTCTATTGGGATAAGAATCACATAAACCAGCTTCGGAAGGCCGGTCGGCACGAGATTTTTCCAGTGTTGAAAGAATCCATGTGCCTTCGAGCCAGCCACGATAATAGCGAAGAAAGTTATACCGGCTAGTGCTGCCGTGACGTTGTAATTGGCGGTTGCTGTTGAGCCACCATGGATAACCCGCTTAATTAAAGATCCTTCTTGGGAATGCACCAGTGTGTGGTCGATAAGCCCAATGATCTCGAAAATTGGAATAAGACCGATACTGTTAGCGACAACAATAAAACAGAAGAACGTGAGGATTAAGGGAGTCCACGCCATTACGTACTTGGTGCCAACGTTGGGTAAGACAACAGAATCTCGAATAAATTGAACCAACATTTCAAGTCCTGTCATGAATCCAGTTGGTTCTAGGCGTTCTTGTCTAAGGTATCGACGGATTGTCCAAGTGACGGGAAGAAATACGATCACCGCTACGATCCAAAGCATCAGGACATGCTTTGTTACCGATAGGTCAATACCAAAAATACTCGGCAGATGCACAATTGGGTGGGCTAAGTCACTGTTAGCAACATGCTCGATTATAACTTCTCCAGCATTAAAACCTTCTTCAGCGTGGTCAACTACTTGTTCAGGGACTCTTTCGTTTTGGTGCATATATCTCTATTTAGACTATCGTGATGTTATCTGATAGAACATACGTTTCAGGTAGATAGCTTCGTAAAGGTAAAGTAGAGTGAAATAAGTGACGAAGCTGATTGTAAAAGGTAAAGTCTGCATTTGTAAAATGCCTACCACGATGATGACGTACGCTCCAAAGATCAACATCTTTCCAATAAAAGCTTTAACCATCATTGAAGTAAGAAATTTCGGCGCGCGTCTATAAGCTCGCTCTGCCATAATCAATGTTGCGTTGGCCATAAGCAGTGGCATAATCATGCCAAGTAGCAATTCGAACCTGATCTCAGTGGAAACAATGGCACTTACCAGTAGCCAAGAAATAACGCAACTGGTTGTTATGGGCCAGACTATTTTTATCATCGTTTCCAAACAGTTTTTGAGAGTTCATAAAAACCTACAACAACACCTAAGAAAAGTCCTACGATGAAAAACCATGGAGTTGTATTTTGCCACCAATCAATCAAATAACCGATACCACCAAATAGGAGAATCGAGCCGATTAGTGCGTAACCAGCGGATGCCGCTGGTCCAGCCCTTCGAATGTTCTCTTGTAGATATAGCAGGTTTTCTCCCGATGGAGGTTGATGTTTATTTAGCATGTGAGCAACGAATAGATTGAATGATTCTAACCTTTGGTGTCATCCGAGAGAGTAAGATCTAAATATCTTTTCCCGAGGTAGATAAAACAGCTAATGATAACAAACACCCAATCACTCGGCAACCAACTTCGCTTAGAGCAGTATCCTTAAGTTAAGTTCAATGAGCTTTGCTTATGTGAAGAACCTACCAAACCTTAAACTCGTAGCATCCCGGTGTTACGAGTAAGTGTTCGCTTTCCGAAAATGACAGACTTATAGGTTTAATCAGGCTAGCTCCTCGAAGTCTAATCCTGCGAATTTTTTCACCATTCGAGTTGTAAACATAAAGATATGGCACTGTTAGCGCAATCCACAGGTTGCCACGTGGATCTACGGTAGCAGCTTGGATAGTTGGTGGGATTAGTGGTAACTCTCGGCCAGTTTTACCGGTTCGTTTGGGCCAGATAGTTGGAATTGTAGCCACGACGGGGTCTAGTTCAGGTCCTTCGATGTGACGCTCGAAAAGTAAAGTTCCAAACTTGTCGTACTTACGAAATATTGGAATACCAGACTGAAACACGAAATAGTAACCTCCTTGCGGATCGACAAGAGGAAGACCACTATTTAGTGCCAAGTGAACATCTCTATCACTCTCTTGGCCAGTTCTTCTAAGAACACCGAATGTACGAAAAGGATGACCATTGATACTAAATTCGGTCACGAGTCCACCTAATTCAGGTTGATTCATTAGAATCGATTGGCCTGTAAATTGCAGTGAACCGACACCAGTTAAGACAACGCCGCCATAAGTAAACTTTGGTTTCACCCGACCTGGCAGATAAAATCCTCCGACACGAGTTCCGTTAGATTCGAATATTTGTACTCGTTCACGACCATTTGGTGCATCAGAAACTACAAATCGGCCCTCTGGGCCAATGTCGAAAGAACTTGCATTCAGGAGTCGATTTTCCTCTGGACCAATTTCAACGATTTGTGTCAGTTTTTGAGAGCTTCCAATGTGGTACACACTGTTGGCTCTGCGGTCAAACACATAATAATCACCGTTTGGTCCTTGTTGAAAATTTATTGGTTCACGAAATTTTCCAACCAAGGAAGCTGGTAGGCCACTCATTGAATGGATCGTTTCTACCTGGTGAGACAGTTGTGAGTTAGTTAGTCCAATAAATAAAGCCAGGGTCAAAATGAGAGGGCGTATCACAGTTGACTAGGAAAGTATTAGTATTTAGAAAGTTCTCGAATAGCTCGTAGAATATCTGAGGCCTGTGGAAGGATTGCCTCTTCTAACACAGGGCTGTAAGCGACTGGGCAATCAAGCGCAGCCACTCTTTTAATCGGTGCATCAAGTTGATCGAAGAGTTCATCAGCAATTCTAGCTGCCAGTTCAGCACCAAAGCCGCATGTCAGTTGATCTTCATGGACTATAATGACACGGTTAGTTGCAGTGACGGAACGTGAAATTCCTTCCCAGTCGTAAGGAGCAATCGTTCGTAGGTCAACTACTTGCACGTCGATACCATCTTGTTTTGCTTGTTCGGCGGCAAGCAACGAACGTTGCACTAGAGCTCCCCACGTTAGTATGGTGATGTCCGTGCCTTCACGTCGAATAGCACATTTTGCAAAAGGCAGAGTGAAGTCTTTGCCTGGATATGGAGCCTTGTTGTACGGTTGTCGGTACAGATGTTTGTGTTCTAAGAACAGCACTGGATCATCGCAGCGAATTGCAGTTCTGAGTAAACCGGCAGCATCACTTGCGTTTGAAGGAAACGCGATATGGATACCAGGACAATGGGCAAAGATACTTTCCCCCGATTGCGAGTGATACAAGGACCCACCTCGTAAATAGCCACCAATTGGCGCACGAATTACGATCGGACATGAAAATCCATTGTTCGATCGATAACGTAGCATCGTTAGTTCATCACGAATTTGCATCATTGCCGGCCAAATGTAGTCAAAAAACTGAATTTCAACGATTGGTTTGAGACCACGGATAGCCATTCCTATTGCTCGTCCAACGATATTGGCTTCTGCTAATGGCGAGTTAAACACACGTTCACGACCATAGGCACGTTGTAGACCAAGTGTTGCCTTAAATACACCACCCTTACCCTTAACCTCTGAGAGTAGCTCAGGGCGACTCACGTCTGCTACATCTTCTCCAAACAGTACAATTTTTGATTCGCGTGCCATTTCGTCTTTTAACGTTTGATTGATAGCCGAAATCATTGTGTCTGGTTTGCTGTTTGGATTAGGTTCGACTTCAAAGTAGTCAGCACTCGGGTTAATTTTTGGCGAGTAGATATATCGATCAACTGTAGCAGGGTTTGGTTTCGGAGCAGCTATTGCTCGGTCAGCTGCTTCATTGATCTCTTTGTCTACGTCCGTTGCAAATTTTATTAATTCTTGGTCAGTGACGAGTGACTCGCGTTTTAAAAAGTTTGCACACAGTTGTAGCGGATCACGTGAAGCTTCACTTTCGCGCTCAGAAGTGCTTTTGTAAGTTCGCTCATCATCAGACATCGAATGCGAGTATGGACGTGTAACCAAAGCTTTTACCAATGACGGTCCCAGTCTAGTTCTTGCATGGTTCACTGCTTCTCTCATAGCTTGTAAGCTGGCTACGGCATCTGTGCCGTCGACTCGAATGACTTTTAAGTGTGGAAACGATTCTACTAGTCGTGCGATGTCGCCTCCTGGTGTCTGTGTCTCAACTGGTACTGAGATTGCATAGCCATTGTCTTCAACTACATAAACAACAGGGAGCTTATTCATACAAGCAGTGTTAAGTGATTCCCAAAATTCGCCTCCACTTGTTGCGCCGTCGCCCAGAGATACGTACGAGACCTCGTCAGCTTGTATGTCAGCGACTTTGTTCAACTCTGGGATGTTTTGGATTAATTGACCTGCTTCAGTCGCACCTATGGCATGTAGGCACTGGGTAGTGCACGCACTCGACGATGAAACAATATGCAATTGAGGCGAGCTCCAATGAGCCGGCATTTGACGTCCACCAGAGCTCGGATCTTCATCTGATCCGACTGCGGCAAGAAGCATCTCATAAGGAGTGACACCTAGGGTTAGACAAAGTGCGCGATCTCGGTAATACGGAAAAAACCAATCGCAACCTGCACGCAGTGTTAGACCAGCCGCGATCTGAATAGCCTCATGTCCAGCACCACTGATTTGAAAGTAGCTCTGGCTTTGGTTTTTAAGCTGAATCTCTTTGTCATCAAGCCGACGTGAGAGCAACATTGTTCGGTAGAAGCGATGCCATTCTTGGCGCGTCAAACCGAAAATTTGCTCGTCGACGAGTGAAACGATCTTGGTAGACATTCCTTTGGTAACTGTCGTTATTCTTATAGTGCAGAATCCTTAGCAAAGAGCTCAAGAATCAAGTTAGGTCCAAGGAGTAGATGCACAATCGACGATTATATCACGCAGCCAGTTTCCGGACAGTAGGGTCTTTTTCTTTGTAAGTTAAAGAAAATAAAGGAGAAAATGACATACGCTCTATTTGTTTTTCGCTCTGGATGACGTATAAGCAAGTAACACTTTATACTTGCCAAGATTAAATACATTTATGGTATTAACTGCACGTATCGAACGTTGGAGCAAACTTGATCTTGATAAGGTGACCGAGATGATCTCGCGGAAGATTGTCAGTGGTCGTCATCAGATGTTGGTTCAGGTGTATCTCAAATGTGGCGCACAAATTCCTCTACATACGCATGCTAGTGAGCAAATAGTCTATGTCCTGCAAGGCAAACTCCAGTGTCTGGTAGGTGACCGTTTTTTGACTGTTCGGGAAGGAGAAGTCATATATATTCCATCTGGAGTCTCGCATCAGATAGAGGCTATCGAGGATACTTTTCAACTAGCAGTTTTCTCACCTATACGCGAGGAATGGTTATCATAAGTGAAAGATAACCGAGACGATATAACTCAACAATTTAAATCTAGGAAGTATTGTTTGCGTGTTTAGTTGCATATGTTAGCGAGTGGCAATCTGCAATTTAGTGAATACGATTCTTCCAATCTGGATTGTCCTTGCCAGAGTAAACATCGAAACGCTTACGGAGGCGGCCCATCTTCCATTTTATATACCGGTACTTGATATCGCCTAGTATGCCAAGTCTGTCTAACTTAAACCGACTAGTAGATGTGACCCCCAATCTCCAAAGGTAAACATAACCGACTAGTAACCCACCGAGATGAGTTATATGGGCTACTCCACCCATGCGCGGTGTGGAAACAAATGCTATGGCACCAAGGATCATTACGAAGTACTTTGCTGGCACTGGAAAAAGGAAGAACATCAAAATCGGTGTTTCCGGATAGTGCAGTGCGAATGCCATCAGTAGACCATAAATAGCACCAGACGCACCGATAGTTATTGTGGTGTACGTTACGGCACTAAAAGTGAAAGGCAATAGTGATACCACGAGTGTTACAATTGCGGCCCCGACACCTGCGACGAAGTAGTAACGAATAAAAAATCTGGTTCCCCACAGTCGTTCAAGTTGAACCCCGAACATCCAGAGAATCAGCATGTTGATAAGAATGTGACCAACACCACCATGTATAAAGAGATATGTAAACGGCTGCCAGATTCTTAGTCGCGTTAATACAAAATCTGGAGTCAGGCCAAATAAACTACTAAACGACTGAAGGAGTTGAGGACTTAACGCAGTGATAAAAAAAACCCCTATGTTAATCCAAATAAGGGCTTTAACCGCTGGAGTCATGAGGCCAGGGCCAAAGGAGTAATGTACGGGACCTTGATTATAAATGGAACGCATTTTACGTTGATATTCGTTCTAGTTAAAAACGTTATCGTACCATACAGATTCAGTTATCGTTATCGGTTTGCACGATTCATGCAGTGATTTGTATCAAATGGTATTTCGAGACTGCAATTACTGAAACTATTTCTTTTTTCCTCTTTGTCCAAGATGAGAGATAACTTGTTTCCAGGCTTGGTCCCACTCTTGAATTCGTAACACGCGTGCGCTGATCATTAAAACGAATAAGCCTATGCTAATGGAAGCAAAGACACGCACTAATTTGGCTAAAAATGCATTAATAGGCCACAGATCTAGTAGCCATTGATATACCCAGATCGACGCTATCCCCATAACAAGAGAGGCGATCAAAATCTTAAAGAAGGTTACTGCTAGACGGTTTATATCAAGCCCACCAAGATGTCGATGTAACAAGTAAAACATACAACCAGCATTAAAGAGTGCTGCAATTGAAGTGCCGAGTGCAAGTCCACGAAATCCCATTACACGGACAAGTATCAAGTTCAGAACAATATTCAAAATAACTGAACTAACGCTGACTATAGTTGGTGTTAGGCTATTTCGAAGAGCGTAAAAACATGGGATAGTTATTTTGACCGCTGAATATCCTATAAGTCCAGGTGCATAGTACGTTAATGCTGCAGCTGTTGCTACAGTATCGGTCGGTAAAAAATTTCCACGTTCAAATATAAGTTCGGTGATAGGAACTGCAAGTACAACTAATCCGATAAGTGCTGGAACGTTAAGTACAAGTGTCATACGAAGCGCTTTGGAAACCGTTTCTCGGACTCCTGCAAGTTCATCGACCGCGGCGTAACGAGCGACAGTAGGCAACATAGCCGTGGCGATCGATACACCGAACAAACCGATTGGTAGGTACATAAGTCTGAAAGCATAACTTAACCAAGAAACAGAACCAGTGCCTTCACTCGTTGCAAGTATAGTGTTCACTAGTAGGTTGATTTGTACCGCAGCGCCAGCTAAAGTTCCTGGACCAATCAAACGTAAGATCTCTTTTAGGCCAGGATCATACAGGTTTAATCTTGGCCGGTAGCGGTATCCTTCACGTCGCAGTGCAGGAACTTGTGCTAATACTTGTCCAACTCCGCCGAGTATTGCGCCAAAGGCAATTCCAGTTATCGGATCTAATCCTAGACTTGACATAAACGGAACTAAAGTAAAAGCACTTAGAATAATTCCGATGTTGAACATTGCTGGTGAGAGTGCCGGTGCAAGGAAACGGTTGAGCGAATTAAGCATGCCTGCTAGTGCTGCGGCTATGGCGACTAAGATGAGAAATGGCAGCATGATTCGGGTAAGGCTTACGGTAAGCTCAATCTTTCCTGGAACTTGTGCGTAGGTTCCTGCCAGCAGATGAGTTAGCGGATTAGCAAAGATGAAGCCTAACGCGACAAGAATACCGGTTATAACTAGGAGCGCATTGATGAGTTGATTGCTAAGTTGCCAGGCCGAAGTTTTGCCCTGTAATTTAAGTCTGCGCGTGAATGTGGGAACGAATGCTGCATTCATAGCTCCTTCGGCAAACAGATCGCGCATGAGGTTAGGTATACGGTAGGCGAAGTTAAATGCGTCCATCGCGTTGCCCGCACCAAATAGGAAGGCCAAGATTTGGTCTCGAACTAAACCAAGCAATCGACTGGCTAGTGTTGCTGTTCCAATAATGCCAGCCGATTTAGCCAGGCGAGTCGACGAACCTGAGTGGCTGTTTGATGGTGGCGGGGAAGCCGCCGCGGGCGCGGCAGGTTCAGAAGGGTGCATCACTGCCTGTCAGCGTAACATAGGAATGAGATGAATGTTTGAATAGTTGCTGTCTTACGCTGGTTTTAGAATTCGATCAATAAATTCAAAAAAAGATGCCGAATGAGCAAGATATTAAGTAACTATGCTTAGTTAACTAGATTTTCTGGATGGACTCAATCTCTATATATGACCTTTATCGATAAATAAGAAAAGTAAAACAACCGTTAGATTTATTATGGTCATTTATACGATTTAAATTTGAACCTTTCAATTAAGTGCTAAATTTTAAGCGTATAAAATTTCAAATTAAGAGACGTTATTGTGCAGATCGTAAGTGATATTACAAGAATTTCCCTTCAACGGTTTAAGGAAAAAGATGTAAGATGCGCTTCACTTCGGACACCTATCGGCATGGTCTTGGTTAGTGTATCGGATTACGGTGTTTGCAATGTAAGCGTCATAGATAATAGCAACACTGAATTTCTCAAGCGATCTTTGTGGTCAACATCGGTGTTTCAGGGTAACGATTGTGCTGTTGAGGACGTAATATATGAGCTTAACGAATACTTCTTTGGTGCACGCCAGCATTTCACTGTAGCGGTTGACCTTCGAGTTGTGACTGAGTTTACTCTTCGCGTCCTTCGTGTCACTCAGAGTATTCGATTCGGGGAAGTTTTGAGTTATAGCGATGTTGCGAGAAAGATTGGCTCTCCAAAGGCTTGCCGTGCAGTTGGTAGGGCTCTTAGTCGAAATCCCGTTCCAATTATCGTTCCTTGTCATCGGGTTGTTTCTCATGGAGGTTGCTTAGGTGGATTTACATTAGGCAGACTTTCAAAAAGCACTTTATTGCAGCTTGAAGGTCACACTAAACTCAAAAAGTGAGAATTTTTTGACTTCTCGTTCTTATCTTAACTTTCATGATTCCATAGTCTGTCGAAAGTTAATACAAATTCATCGCTTGTTACTTGACTGGTGTTGATAAGTTATTATTGATTTGGGTTCGGTTCAATGATCAGGTAGCAAAACGAAAGTTAATAACATCTCCGTCCTTTATGATGTAATGCTTACCCTCAAGGCGAAACTCGCCGTGTTCACGGCATGCTTTAAGCGAACCCCTGTTAATAAGATTGTCGTAGTGAACGACCTCTGCACGTATAAAACCGTGCTCCAGGTCCGTATGGATCACTCCTGCTGCGGTTTTTGCTACGGTTCCAGCAGGAATTGACCAAGCTCGGCATTCGTCTTGACCGACAGTAAAAAAAGAAATGTAACCGAGCAGTTCGTAGGCAGCTCTTATAACCCGGTCTAAGCTAGTTTCTTGCAGGCCAAGATTCAGCAGAAATGCTTGAGCATCATTTGGATCCAATTCTCCAATTTCAAGTTCGAGCTTAGCGCAAACAGGAACTATATGAGTGTGAGCATCCGACAGCACCTCTGTTAGGTCAATGAGTTTAGTGGCATGTTTGAAACGCTGAATGTCTTGTTCATCGAAATTAATAATTAATAAAAGAGGCTTGGCTGATAGCATTTTAAAGCCACGCAAAATTTTTGTGGCAGTAGAATCAAGTTTGATTGAACGAATCGGCGTGCCGGTCTCAAGCGCTGTTCGACATTGCCGTAAAATTTTAGCTTCTTGGTCGAGATTGCTTGCTAGGCCTTTTTTAATGTCCCACTGAATTCGATCGAGACGACGTTCTGCCACTTCGAGATCGGCCAAGATCAGTTCATCTTCCATTATCCTGATGTCTCGTGTTACATCAACATTTTCTGCTTGATGAGGAACATCTTCATCATGAAAAGCGCGAACGACGTGTAATAATGCATCCGCCTCGCGATATGGAGTGACATCGAGTAAATTGTGTGTGGAGGCATTGCCAACAATGTCGGCAACTTCAACAGTTGCATAGACCTGTTTACGTGGTTTAAAGAGGTTGATAAGTAGATCGAGACGATTGTCTGGGACTTTTGCTATGCCTAAATTAGCGGTAGCTCGACTAGATCGACCGCCAGTAGACGCACCTACTGATGTCTTAGTAAGTAATTTAAATAGAGTCGTTTTTCCTGTAGAAGGAAATCCGATGAGACCTGAGTGTAGCATTACGAAAACAACCGCTGTTTGAGCCTTTGTTTGAACCTTTGTTTGAACCTTATATCAAATCGTAACATGTGATTGTTCAAGCTCTCTACAAGGAGTTCTTCACTAGAAGCGAATATTTAGCGTAAGTAATTCCATTGTTACATTTTGCCGTTGACAATGCTTAGTAGTGTTGTAACATCGAAGTGGATTTTATTGGATTAAAATGGAGTAAATAGGGTGCTTCGAGGAAACTTCTCTGCAAAAATTGATGATAAAGGGAGACTCAAACTTCCAGCAGCTTTTAGGTTGTTGATTGAAGAGAAGTACGGTTCTTCACTGTTTGTTACCAGCATCAGCGGGGAGTCAGTGAACATATATCCGATGCCGGTATGGATTGGTCTCGAAGAAAGACTTGCTCGCGTACCTTCTACTCACCCAGCACGTGCAAAATTTTTTGACCGAGTCAACTTCTTTGGACAGCCAGCCGAATTCGACAGGCAAGGTAGAGTGTCGGTACATACACGGTTGCGTGATGCAGCAAGCATAGTAGGAGATGTTGATGTTTTTGGAGTTTATGATCACTTAGAGGTCTGGAATCACGAGCACTTCCTGGCTCGACTCGAGCGTGAAAGTTTTACCGATGATGATGCTCGTGTGCTTTCGGAGTTTGGAATCTAGTGGATACCGAGTTTAGACCTCTAGTACATACAGCGGTCATGATGACTGAGGTTGTCACAATATTGGAACCGTCTCGGGGTGGCCAATTTCTTGACTGTACGGTAGGTAGTGGTGGTCATTCTCGGGCGTTACTTGAGGCTGGTGCGTCCCACGTAATTGGACTTGACCGTGACAATGAAATCCTACCTATGGCGGCAGTAAGACTTGAGCCGTGGCAAAAAAGATTTGAACTTGTACATGCTGACTTTCGCAATTTTGAAACAGTGCTCGATCAATATGGAATTTCTAGTATTGACGGTGCGATTACTGATCTCGGCATGTCTCAAATGCAGCTTAATGGAGAGGGACGGGGTTTTAGTTTTCGTCGAGATGATCCACTTGATATGCGAATGGATCGATCTGCAGGTGAAACGGCTGCGGATATTCTTCGGGACACGTCTGAGGCTGGACTGGCTGAGATCATTTTTCAATATGGAGAAGAGCGTTACGCGAGGCGGATTGCACGAGCAATTGTAGGTACTCGTGTCCACAAGCCACTGGATTCCACTGGTCAACTTGCTGCGTTGATTCGTCGGGTTGTGCCAAGGAGCAAACATCAGCGTATTGATCCAGCCACACGAACGTTTCAGGCCCTTCGTATCAAGGTTAATAGAGAACTCGACGGGCTTGATCAGTTCATTAATACCATGTGTCATCGACTTCGCACTGGTGCACGATTAGTCATTATTAGTTTTCACTCGCTTGAGGATCGCATAGTTAAAACTACTTTTCGAAAACTGGCACACGAAAGCGAAATTGCTTTACGAATTCTTACTAAGCGTCCCATGCGTGCTGGGTCTAATGAGATCGATGGTAATCCGAGAGCACGTAGCGCAAAACTTAGAGCTGCTGAGAGGTTAGCGTGAATAGACAAGACTTCGAACACGTCATTAAAAAAGACATTCGAAACAATCCAATCATTCGAGAGATCGATTATGCCCGTCAGCGTGAGCTGTGGCGCTCAGTGGCGATTGGTATCTTTGTGGTTTCGGTTTTGCTCTTTTCTGCATGGCAGCACTTTGAGTTACTTCAACATGGATATCGTATCGAACAAATGGAACAGCAGCGTGCGTTAGAACTTGAGACAAATAGACATCTTCGACTTGAAGTCGAAACATTACGCTCTCCAAAACGTATTGAACGTATTGCGACAGAGCAGTTGAATCTTGTAGCACCGGCTAGTGATCAGGCTATCGTTGTTGAGCGAGTGGTGCCTTCTGCGTATCCCGATGGAGCAGTTGTCGTAAGAAGACAGGGAACCGATATTGGCAAAAAATAGACACGGTCATAGTGAATTACGGCGATTGTTATTTATTATGAGCCGACATAATTCAAACGATGATCATTATCGTAGCGATCCCCCAGAGGGACGTAGTTGGAGATATAAAATTAGGAAGCGTTTGCTTGTTGCAGCAATAGTCTTTGGATTATGGGCAGTCGGGATCCAGGCGCGTCTGGTGTATTTACAGGTATTTCAACATGCCGAATTGGTAGCTCATGCGGACCGTCAACAAAATCGAAGCATTACTTCTCATCCGAAAAGAGGTGAAATTCTTGATCGAAATAGTCGGGTGCTTGCCTACAGTGTAGATGCGAACACGATCTACGCCGTGCCAACAGAAATCGACAATCCAGAAGAAACAGCGTTGAAATTATGCAATGCACTTGATGAATGTTCTTCAAAGCTTCGAGACGTAATTGAAACGCGGTTACGGAAACCAAGGTTGTTTGAGTATGTACAACGTCAGGTTTCACAGAGTGCAGCGAGGAGAGTAGAAGCACTTGAGCTTGTTGGTGTCGGATTTCTAAAAGAGAATCGTCGCTATTATCCAAATAAGAACTTAGCTGCGCACCTTCTTGGTTATGTAGGGATTGATAATCAAGGTTTGAGTGGCATTGAATTCACATACGATTCAGAAATAAGCGGCCGCCCAGGTAAAACACTTATCCAAATAGATGCTAGACGTCTGGCATTTAGTCGAATCGAACGTCCACCTACGGCTGGAGCAACTATTGAACTAACCATAGACAAATATCTACAGCACATTGCCGAACGCGAATTATTGCTTGCAGTTCAGGAACAAGGTGCCGATAGTGGGACAGTTATCGTCTTTGAACCCAATACCGGTGAGGTACTAGCCCTCGCTAACCAACCAAGTTTTAATCCGAACACATTCACTGAATCTTCCGAGTTAGCGAGACGAAATCGAGCAGTTCAGGATGCCTATGAGCCAGGGTCAACTTTCAAGATTGTGACAGCTTCGGCTGCGCTCGAAGAACGTATGGTCGTGCGAGAGGAACTTTTCGACGTAAGTGCAGGTGCTATTAAAGTTGGCGGTAGCTTGGCTACAGATATGCATACTTATGACGTTCTTTCGTTTGAAGATGTCATCGTCAAGTCTAGCAATGTTGGAGCAATTAAAGTTGGCCTTCGACTTGGATCCGAGCGACTCAGTCGTTATGTGCGACGTTTTGGATTTGGTCAAACACTATCTCGAGATTTTCATGGTGAGAGCTCTGGCATTGTGGGTAATCCAGCAGATCTTGATGAGCGGGGATTAGCGTCACTTGCAATGGGATATCAGGTGGCAGTCACCCCTCTCCAGATGGTGACTGCAGCGAGTGCAGTGGCAAATGGTGGAGAACTTTTAGAGCCTAAGATCGTCCGTGCGGTTGTCCGTGATGGTATTCGCGTTGAAACACCACGTCGAGTGATACGACGGGTTATTAGCGAGGAGACCGCATCTGAATTAACTAGCATTATGGAGCATGTGGTCAACAGGGGAACAGCTAGAGGTGCACAGATTTCTGGTTATACCGTTGCGGGTAAAACCGGTACTACTGAAAAGTTGATAGACGGACAGTACTCGGACATTGATCACTATGCTTCATTCGTGGGTTTCGTTCCATCTCAAGAGCCTGTTCTAAGTATCCTTGTTATTATTGATACGCCCCGTGGAGGTCAGTACACCGGGGGTGCTGTTGCAGCGCCGATCTTTAAGCGTATTGCTGAGGCTTCTTTAAGGCACCTAGCGGTACCACCGACCGTAAATCCCATTTCTCCAATGCTTGTGTTGCAGTCGACAAAGCCACGTGAGTCGACTGTTCTCATATCTTCCCAAGATGTTGATTACGATGGCGGGTTAATGCCGGATCTTAGAGGTATGAGTGCTAGGAAGGCAATCAATACACTGGGTCCATTCGGACTAAGTCTAAGTCTCAAGGGAAGCGGCTTTGTAGTCAGTCAGAAGCCTGATCCAGGTATTGCTATTAGTCAAGTGGTCGAGGCAAGTCTCAGCCTAGAACGAAAACCTGTGATGATAAAAGATACTAATTAACGATTCAACTATGACGCTACATGACTTGATCGAAAGAACTGGTCTCGAAGTAGAACAAGATGTCAATGGAGATTTACTGGCAGCTGCTGTAAGCGGTATTGCTTACGACTCTCGTGCTGTTAACGGTGGCGAAGTTTTCGTTGCAATTAAGGGTGAATGTCATGATGGCATGGCTTTTGTTGATCATGCTCTGAGTCGTGGTGCCATTGCGGTTGTCGCCGAAGTTGCTAGATCAATACCGGTTAGTAGACCCTGGCTTAGGGTAGCTGATGCCAGGGCTGCTCTGGCAGCTCTAGCCGCAACTTTTCATGGCAATCCAAGTCATGAGCTATTGGTAATTGGAACGACTGGTACTAATGGGAAGACGACAACTACTTACTTAATTGAAGCAATTCTCGAGCAAGCAGGTATTCCGTGTGGTCGCATAAGCTCCGTTTCTTATCGAATCTCTGAAGAGGAACAGCCGGCACTTCACACGACTCCAGAAGCTCCAGAATTACAGACACTTTTAAGCAAAATGGTGAAAGAAAATCGCCAAGCATGTGTGATGGAAGTGTCATCTCACGCTCTTGCCATGAAACGCGTGCTTCAAACGAGATTTGGAGCAGCTGTTTTTACCAATTTGACACGAGATCATTTAGATTTCCACGGCGATATGACGAAGTATTTTCAAGCTAAACGGAAGCTATTTTCGATGATATGTAAAACATCGCCAGCTGTATTGAATATGGATGACCTTTACGGAAAAACGTTGATTAGTGAGGTTGCTTGGCCAGTAACGTACGCGATCGACCAAGTGGCAGATGTGATGCCTGAACGCTTAGTTTATTCCTTAGATGGAATTGAGATGAATGCGCAGACAACTCAAGGTTCCTTAAGGCTTCGTTCTCGACTGCTCGGCAGAGGTAACGCCTATAACGTGTTAGCAGCAACTGCAACTGGAACTGCTCTCTCGATTCCATCCAGCGCTATCGAGAAAGGCATTGCTGCAGTAGAGCATGTTCCTGGTCGCATGCAATTGGCATCTCGAAACGATGATGACGTTACGGTTCTCGTCGATTTTGCACATACTGATGATGCACTTCGTAGTTTACTTGAAACATCTCGATCTATAACACGCGGGAGAATTATCACCGTATTCGGATGTGGTGGCGACCGTGATTCGACAAAGCGTCCACTGATGGGTGCTGTTGCTTCACGTTTGAGCGATCTCGTGATCGTAACTTCTGATAATCCGCGATCGGAAGATCCCGAACACATTGCGAAAGAAATTATTACAGGGCTTAAATACAAAGAGGGTGATGATGCAATAACGGAGTCCGATGGACTGAAGTATGCCCAGACTCCTTGGTTAACAATTCTCAACCGCGACGAAGCGATTGGTTATGCGATTCGTGAGGCAGATGCCGGCGATCTTGTAGTCATTGCTGGAAAGGGTCACGAGCAGTATCAACTTATAGGGACTAGAACAGTTCCATTTGATGATACCGCTATCGCGCGAGAAGCACTTATTGCGCGAAGGTCAAGTGCATCAATCGGATGAAGAAGAGGTCATGTCAAAACGGCAGTTCTTTAGTTTTTTCCGTCAGTGAGCTCGTGGAAGCTATTGGGGGGCAGCTTATTAGTGATAGTTCTGAGATAAAGGTGCAGGGGTTCTCGATAGATAGTCGTCGGGTGAGAGTTGGAGACTTGTTTTTTGCCATTCAGGGTGAACGTTTTGACGGTCATCAGTTTGTAGAAGAAGCGGTGAAAAGGGGTGCTGTAGGAGTGGTTATTAGTGACGTGTCGTCTCTCAAGTCAGAAATTGGTGTGGCTAAAGAACCATTTGTGATCGTGGTGCGAGATACAATCCGAGCTCTGCAACTTCTTGGATTGTTTGTTCGTCGCGCCTCACGTGCTCGTGTTGTAGCAATTACTGGCAGCATTGGAAAGACTACCACTAAGGAACTCTCAGCAGCATTGCTTGAGAGTCAGCATCATGTTTTTCGGAGTAAAGGCAATCTTAATAACCATATTGGCTTGCCGCTCTCATTACTTGAGTTACGTCATTTACCTGACATTGCTATAGTCGAATTGGGTATGAACCATCCTGGAGAAATAGGAACACTCGTTCGAATCGCCGAACCAGAAATACGAGTTTGGACCAACGTTGCCGAGGTGCATTCAGAATTTTTTGATTCAATAGAGGCTATTGCAGATGCGAAAGCAGAGCTCCTTGATTCAGCGACTTCAGAGACACAACTTATCGTCAATGCTGCTGATCCCAGAGTCATGGCTAGAACATCTGGTTTTCCAGGACAGATGTTCACATTTGGAATTGGTGTCGATGCTAACGTGAGAGCCACTGATCTTCGAGCTTTAGGTTTGTCAGGTATGGCAATGAAGATTCACACTCCAGTAGGTTCTGCTGAATTACGGACATCGCTTCTTGGTCGAGGAAACATCGCTAATATCCTAGCTGCCATTTCTGTTGCGTTGCAATTTCAAGTCCCATTGGATGTTTTGCTTTCTCGAGTGAACGAATTTAAATCACCGCCCAAAAGGGGTGAAATTATTCGACTAAGTGGTGTGACGATTGTTGACGATTCGTACAACTCAAATCCGGTAGCACTCAAGTGTGCACTAGAAGCGATTGGACAAGAATCAAAGGTCACTCGTCGTGTTGCTGTGTTAGGGGAGATGCTTGAATTAGGTCGACGGTCACAAGCTTTGCACGAGGCTTGTGGACGAGCAGCGGTAGAGTCAGGATTTGATATTGTGGTTGCTGTTGGAGGCGATGCAGCCGGATCTTTAGCGAATGGTGCAATTTCGGCTGGGCTAACATCAAGTGCGGTTATGACCTTTAAAACAAGCGATGAGGCTGCTGATTGCACTTGCAAACTAATTCAAAATGGAGATCTTGTTCTTATCAAGGGTTCACGTGGAATCGAAACGGAACGAATTATTGACAGACTTAAGATAGAACTAAGTTAATGCTATATCACTTCCTATATCCGTTACACACAGAGTTTTCTGTATTGAACGTGACTCAATACATCACGTTTAGAACCGCTGCCGCCAGTTTGACTGCGTTTGTTTTGATGCTTTTGCTAGAGCCTTGGGCAGTTCGTTTATTACGACGGTATCAAATCGGACAGATAATTCGTGACGATGGACCAACGACGCATAAACCAAAAGAAGGAACACCCACAATGGGTGGTTTATTGATTTTGATTTCTGCAATTACACCAACACTATTATGGGTCGATCTTTATAATTCGTACGTATGGATAGCTGTTTTATCGACCTTAGCGTTTGGTTTGATCGGATTTATTGATGACTATCTTAAAGTTGTGCACGTATCGCATCATGGTCTAAGTGCCAGATTTAAGATTGTATTACAGTCTTTGGCTGCTGTTGGTGTGGGGCTTGCTCTGCTGTCATTAACTGACCAAGGCCTTTATAACACTCAACTCTTATTTCCTTTTTTTAAGAGTTTAATGCCTGACATTGGATGGTTATATGTGCCTTTTGCAGTTCTTGTTCTCGTTAGTGCTTCAAATGCTGTGAATCTCACCGATGGTCTCGACGGTTTAGCTATCAGCGTATTTACGGTTGCAGCAGTCGCGTTTACAGCATTGGTATATGTCAGTGGACATGCAATTTTTGCTTCTCACTTGCTCCTCGTGAGGTTTCCGCCTGCTGCTGAACTTACGATCTTCTGTGGTTCTCTTGTTGGTTCTGGACTAGGTTTTCTTTGGTATAACTCATATCCGGCCGATGTCTTCATGGGTGATGTAGGTTCTCTTGCACTCGGAGGGGCACTTGGCACTGTAGCCCTATTGATTAAACAAGAACTTCTGCTCCCGATCGTTGGTGCCGTTTTCGTCATCGAAGCACTTTCAGTAATTATCCAAGTCTCAATATTTAAGATGACTGGCCGACGAGTGTTTAGAATGGCACCACTTCATCATCACTGTGAATTAATCGGTTGGAGCGAACCTAAGGTAATCAGTCGATTTCTTATCGTGGCTATTGTTTTTGCTTTGTTTAGTCTTACAACGTTGAAATTGCGTTGAATAACTTACATGAATGACTGAAATGATTACCGAATTCTCAGTTACTGGTTCTAAGGTTGTTGTGGTAGGTGCTGGTAGAAGTGGTACGGCAGCTGCTGAATTATTAGTGCGCCGAGGCGCTAGTGTGACACTCAGTGAAGCACGAGAGGTTATCGACGATTCAGAAAATCTGCATGAGGCTGGGGTTAAACTTGAACTTGGAGGACACCAATCTAAGACTTTTGATCGAGCCGAGTTGATTGTATTAAGTCCTGGTGTTTCGCCTCAGATACCTGTTATTGCTCAGGCACGAAAGTCTCAGATTCCTGTTATTAGTGAGGTTGAATTAGCTGCGCGTTGGTTGCGGGGGCGTATCGTAGCCATTACTGGAACGAAAGGAAAATCAACAACAGCTACGTTAATTGGACGGATGATTAAGAGTTCTGGGAAACGTGTAATTGTTGGAGGAAATATTGGTGACGCGCTTAGTAATCACGTGGACGAATCATCATCCGATGTGATTCATGTAGTCGAGGTTAGTAGTTTTCAACTTGAGTTGACACAGACATTTCATCCTTGGATCGCTGTATTTTTAAATCTGTCACACGATCATCTAGATCGTCATAAAGATTTTCATGAATATGCTTCCGCTAAGGCACGAATCTTTGCTAACCAGACTAATGATGATTCGATGGTTATCAACGCGGATGATTCTCAGGTTTTGGAAATTGCTCGTCGTGGACGAGCTCGTCTATTGAGATTCGCACTCACGTCAAATATTAATGAGGGCATTATCGTTTCTGATCATGCAATCGTCCATAGATCAGTTGACGGTGATCGTTCGTTGTTTCCTCTCGAAGAACTTAGAGTTTCTGGTCAGCATTTTTTAAGTGATGTACTTGCAGCTTCGGCTGTTGGAGTGATTATTGGTGTTTCAAGGGATGCGATGCGACACGCAGTTGGTACGTTTGAAGGACTCGAACACGCGATCGAGCCGGCCGGTGAGATTCAAGGAGTACGTTTCATTAATGATTCAAAAGCAACAAATTTTTTAGCAATGCGTGCGTCAATCGAATGCGTTGATCGTGATTTAGTTCTCATTATGGGTGGTCGTTTTAAGGGAGGTGAATTCAGCGCTCTCACTCCATTACTAGTAGCTCGAAGTGCTGTCGTAGTGGCTATTGGAGAAGCTCGGCCACGTATTCGTGAGCAACTTGGCACGAAAGTAGAAGTTAAGGAAGCCGATACGATGGCAGAAGCTGTTCGTGTGGCATTTGCTGAGTCCAAACCTGGTGGAGTTGTTCTGCTAGCACCTGGCTGTGCCAGCTTGGATATGTTTGCTAACTATGAAGAACGAGGTCGAGTCTTTAAGGAAGAAATAGAGCGTCTTTCTCAAAATATTTCGTCAAGGTGAGCGATGAGCAGTCATCAGTCAGATAATTGCGGTCAAGAGCTGGTCGCTGGGAACGTGGGCCGCCCCGGTCTGCGAGATCAGTGTCTTAACCCTCGTGCTGGCTGATGACTGCTCATGGTTCACCTTACGGTTTACAGTTGAAGTTTCGGATCCGCCGATCAAAAGCTTTAGATTTTTTTGGATCGCGGAAAACCAAGAACGCGGAGTATGGCCCGAAAACTTAAATCGGACAAGTTATTATTTCTCTCCACTCTTCTGTTGGTATGCGCCAGTGTCGTTATGGTTTACAGCGCATCAGCCATGATTGCTGCAGATCGCTATCAACAACCGTATTTCTTTCTTTTCAAGCAAGTGACTTGGGCTTTGCTTGGAGTTTGTTTGCTTCTGGCAATGCTGCGGATAGATTATCGAAATCTGAAGAAACCTATAGTGATCTGGATGGCTTTGGGATTATCGATCGCTGGTCTAATAGCCGTTTTCTTCGGTCCGACAATTAATGGGACAAGACGCTGGTTTGGCCTGGGTGGCATCGGTGTGCAGCCATCTGAGATGGCTAAAGTTGCTATTATTATTTTCGTTGCTGCAGTTCTCGAGCAGCGTATGAATCGAATCAATGAGGTTGCCTATTCGATACTCCCGATTGCGGTTCTAGTAGCTGTTATTAGTTGGTTGATCCTTCTTCAGCCTGACTATGGTACTGCTATGACCATCATTATGATCGTTGGGGTAATTGTCTTTGCCGCCGGGATCAATTATCGCTATCTCTTAATTGCTGGGGTTGGACTAGTTCCACTGGCTTATCTCGTACTTGCGAGTGCTGATTATCGTCGCCGGCGGTTGCTGGCGTTTATAGATCCGTGGGGAGATCCGCTCGGTGACGGTTTTCAGATCATTCAATCAACGATTGCTGTTGGTACTGGAGGTGTCTTTGGTCAAGGCTTGATGGCTGGAGTACAGAAATTGTTCTATTTACCAGCTCCGCACACTGATTTTATTTATGCTGTTATTGCCGAAGAAACTGGACTATTAGGTGCCACAGTAATCCTTCTGTGTTTTTGTGTAATTACGTGGCGCGGCCTTCGCGCAGCAGCGTTTGCACCGGATAGGTTTGGGGCCTTACTTGCAGTCGGGTTAACGACAATGCTTGCACTCCAAGCATTTTTAAACATTAGTGTTGTGTTAGGTCTTTTGCCAACGAAAGGGATACCCCTGCCTTTCGTTAGCAGTGGCGGATCATCAATGTTAGTTAGTTTGCTGAGCATGGGGATTCTCTTAAATATCTCGCAACATGCATCAGCAAAAATATGAGGAGACTACTTAACTTAAGTCACGGTATCTACGATGGTGAAAGTAGAACCAATCAGTATTGTTTTCGCAGGCGGTGGCACGGGGGGACATCTGTTTCCTGGCATTGCAGTTGCTAGAGAATTGATGCGTCGACATCCACACGTGAAAATTACTTTTGTTGGATCTGGACGAACCTTGGAAACTAGAGTGCTCTCGCGTGAAGGTTTTGGCTTGGAAAAAATTCGAACTATTGGTTTAGTCGGTCAGTCGTTATTTGGATTTTTTTGGGGATTAGCAATTTTGCCTATCAGCTTTTTAGATGCTGTACAGCTGTTACGTCGTCTATCGCCGAATCTTGTTATTGGTTTAGGGGGGTACAGCTCTGGGCCAATTGTTCTCCTTGCAGCTTTAAGCGGTTTACCTACTTTATTGCTAGAGCAGAACGCTGTGCCAGGCATGACTAATCGGATACTTGCCCGAGTCGTTAACGCGGTCGCCGTTTCGTACAGAGCGACGCTTCCATACTTTGGCACTAAAGGGTTTATCAGCGGGAATCCCGTAAGGGCTTCTTTTTTCGATGCTCCTATATTGCGTGGGTCGCCATCGACATTGCACGTCTTGGTGATCGGTGGTTCTCAAGGGGCTCACACACTCAACGTGTGTATGGTTGAAGCGATTCCAATTTTATTAGCTTCGAAACGTCCAATACGAATTACACATCAGGCTGGAGAGTCCGATCTTGAATTTATTCGAGAGAGCTATCGAAGGGGTGGTATTGCGGCACGTGTTGAATCATTTCTTGATGATATTGATCGAGAAATGGCGGAAGCAGATCTTGTGGTTTGTCGAGCAGGAGCCATGACATTGGCTGAATTAGCAGCATCTGGAAGGCCTGCCATTCTGGTGCCTTTTCCCCACGCGGCACATGATCACCAGAGACGCAATGCTTCGGTGTTAGTTGAAGCTGGAGCTGCTGAATTGATTGACCCAGGAGATCTTAATGGTACAACGCTAGGTAGGCGAGTTGTTTCGTTGGGAGCAGATGATGAACATCGAAAATTGCTTGCCGCAGCTTGTCGGAAGTTTGCAATGCCAAAAGCTGCCAGTGTAATCGTAAACCGTGTAGAGCAATTGGCTGGGCTTAATGATAAAAAAGGCATCGCATTTGTTGGTTGAGACGTTTAAAAAATCGTTATCGGTGATGAAGTGTGCTTAAACCAGGGAAACATATTCACTTTGTTGGAGTCGGTGGCATTGGCATGAGTGGAATAGCAGAACTGATGTCGAATCTTGGTTACGATGTAAGCGGTTCCGATCTTAAGAGTTCACCGATTACGGATCGACTGCAAAGCTTAGGCATTAGATTTCACGAAGGACACCAAGCTGACTATGTAACCGATGCTGATCTGATGGTAGTTTCTTCTGCAGTACCGATAGATAACACGGAGTGGACAGCAGCTATTCGAGCTGGGATTCCCACGATGTCCAGAGGCGACATGCTAGCCGAGATTACTCATTTAAAGCGAAGCGTAGCTGTGGTTGGTTCTCATGGGAAAACTACGACGACTGCGATGATTGCTTTAGTACTCAAAGAAGCTGGACTCGATCCTACGGCACTGATGGGAGGAGTATTAAGTACTTTTGGGAGCAATACCAGGTTTGGCCATGGGCCATTTGTTGTGGTTGAGGCTGATGAAAGTGACCGTTCATTTCTCCGTTTGTCTCCGGAGATTGGAGTGTTAACTAATATTGATGAGGAGCATCTAGATGCGTACGACAACATGTCAGAACTTGAGGATGCATTCGTGGAATTCGCGCATCGAGTATCTAGTAATGGGTGCGTGGTTGCCTGTTTTGACGATTTACGTCTAAATCATTTACTTTCTCGCATCAATGGCCAGTGCATAACCTATGGAATGAACAATCCGTCTTCTCATATTTATGGAACCGAAGTTGTGCTTAGGCCAACTAGCTCTCACTGTCATGTGCAGATCGAAGTCGGAAGTTCGAAGATAGAAACCGACCTTCATTTATCAGTTCCAGGTCGACATAATATACAGAACGCTCTTGCGGCTTTTGCTGTGGGGATACAATTGGCGATCTCACCAGAAAAGATTGCTAAGTCTCTTGAAGGTTTTGTTGGTGTAAACAGACGATTTCAGATACATGATGACATTGAAGGCGTGGTGGTAATTGACGATTATGGTCACCATCCGACAGAAATTGAAGCCGTTTTGAAAACTGCTCGCCTACGTGTTCCAACTCGACTGAGAGTTGTCTTCCAGCCTCACCGTTATAGTCGAACCAAGCGACTCTTGCATCGATTCGGCGAAGTGCTTGCTCATGCCGACGAGCTTATTCTCACCGAGGTGTATTCGGCTAGCGAGGCTCCGATCCCTGGAGCAGCAGCACAAGATATTGTTGAGGCTGTAAATCGAGTGTCTTCGATTCCAGTGCGCCTTGTGAGTTCACTTGAGGCGATTGCTGGAATAGTGGTTGAAGGTTCCAAAGTTGGCGATGTTGTGGTGATACTTGGTGCAGGTTCGATTGGAAACATCGTTCCTGGAATTATTGAAGGTTTACGCTTTCGTGCGTGCAAAAAAACGAGTCGTAGTCAACAGAGTCCAGAGTCTGGAGTTACTGGGTGATGGCAGTTTATACACCCACGGACAAACGCTTTCATCGTGCTCACGTGAAGCCATCTAGACGACGGCGAGTTATCGAGTCTCGTCGACGTCTATTTCGGCGTGTCTGTTTTATTCTGCTTTTTGGATTTGGGATTTACTGGGCATCAACGCTTCTAATGCGATCGTCTTTTCTCAGAATTGAAACTATTTTAGTTGAAGGCAATAAAAATTTGTCAGACGGTGAAGTCTTATCACTTGTGGATCAATTGCAAGGAGAAAATGTTGTAGTTGCTGATCTTGAAGTTCATCGGGAACGACTGCTTTCTTCGGGATGGGTGAAACAAGTTACTTTACGAAGGTTGCTTCCATCGACTATAGAGGTCTTGATTGACGAGCGTCAGCCTATTGGACTCGGCAGATTTTCTGATCGACTGTATTTAATAGACGAAGTTGGTACGGTGATCGATGAGTACGGTCCAAGGTTCTCAGATTTTGATCTTCCGATCATTGATGGTTTATCAACTCAAGGCAATAAAGTGTTAGCAATTGACACAGCACGTGCCAAACTAGCAGCTCGTGTAATAGACGATTTACATAAATTTCCTGAATTGGCTTCTTACGTGTCTCAGATTGATGTTAGGGATGCCTACGATGCAGTTGTTTTACTTAGTGATGAACCAACCTTCATTCATCTGGGCAATCAGCGATTCGCCGAACGCCTTCAGGAGTATCTAGAGTTAGCTCCAGCGCTTAGAGCTCAGGTCCCTTACATTGATTATGTCGATTTGCGTTTCGAAAGAAGGATTTACGTTCGTCCGGCCGAGTCTAGGAATTGGGAATCAGATTTTTCGCACTTGACATCGATGGATAACGGTGATGAGTAAATAGATAAGTTAATGGTTTTACGGAGGATAGGTGGCACATAGGGAGAATTATTTCGTTGGTCTTGATGTAGGGACATCGAAAATCTCGGCTATTGTTGGTGAAACCCATGGTGAAGGGGGGCTCGATGTGATCGGCATTGGGCTTGCTGAAGCTAATGGTATTCGGCGTGGTGTAATCGTTAATCTTGAGGCAGCTGTCGAATCAATTAAAAAAGCTATCGAGGAAGCAGAGCTGACAGCAGGTATTGAAATAGATTCGGCTCACCTTGGTTTGTCTGGCTCTCACGTTAAGGCTTTTAACAGTCGTGGAGTTGTAGCTGTTTCTAGCAAGAACAGGGAGATTACACAGGAAGATGTTCGACGCGCTATCGATGCAGCAAAAGCAGTCTCACTTCCAAACGGTAGAGAAATTGTACACGTATTGCCTCAAGACTTCGTAGTTGATGAGCAAGATGGAATTGGTGCACCTATAGGGATGATCGGTTCACGTCTCGAAGTCAATGTTCACGTTGTGACCGGAAGTGAATCTTCTACTCAGAATGTTATTTCCAGTGTTAACCGAGCCGGCGTTTCAGTCATTGACACTGTGCTAGAGCAGTTAGCTGCAGCTGAGTCTGTGCTGACACAAGATGAAAAAGAACTCGGCGTGGCACTTGTTGATATAGGTGGAGGAATAACTGACTTTGCAATCTTTGAGCGCGGAAGTCTATGGCATACGGGTGTTGTGGCGCTAGGAGGTGATCACTTTACTAATGATATTGCGGTCGGTCTCCGTACTCCCATTCCAGAGGCTGAAAAAATAAAGCGTCGGGCAGGTTGTGCCTTGGCTTCTCTAGTCGATGAAGCGAAGACAATCGAGGTTGCTAGTGTTGGAGGAAGACAACCACGTGTTATGGCTCAGCGAATTCTAGCTGATGTGCTACAGCCTCGCGCAGAAGAGATCTTTCATCAACTATGGGATGAGATACGGCATGCAGGTTATGAGCGTTCTCTTAATTCTGGGATCGTATTAACTGGTGGTGGAGGAATTTTAGATGGGATGACTGAGATTGCCGAAAAGATTTTTGATTTACCTGTTCGAAGAGGTTCACCTCTAGGTGTCGGTGGTCTAACCGACCATATTAATAATCCTTCATTCGCTACTTCGGTTGGGCTCGTAATGTATGCCCAACGTAACCAAATGATTGAAATGGGACACTCCATTGGTATTGGCGCATTCGGTAGAACGACAGGATGGTTGCGCGGATTATTTAAGGAATTTTTTTAAAAATTATTGACTAGAAAAGGAGACTTAAGTCATGAGTAGGACACAACAAGCACACCGTGACCAGGAAGCTAAAACTAAGCAGGATCTTAGGCTGACACTGGACTATGACTTTCGACCCGGGGCTAGAATTAAGGTAATAGGAATTGGTGGTGGTGGGGGAAATGCTGTTAATCGTATGGTCGCTTCAGGACTCGATTCGATTGAATTTATTGTGACTAATACTGATGCACAAGCACTGTCTCAAAGCACTGCACCGGTTCGTTTGCAGATCGGTGCTAAATTGACGAAGGGTTTAGGAGCAGGCGCTGACCCCAATGTAGGTCGACAAGCGGCATTAGAGGATACCGAACAACTGATTGGAGCACTCGACGGTGCCGATATGGTATTTGTGACAACGGGACTTGGAGGAGGCACTGGAACAGGTGCTGCTCCAGTTATTGCGAATCTTGCTAGTGAGCTTGGGGCGTTGACGGTGGCCGTGGTTACCAAGCCGTTTAAATTTGAGGGCAAACGACGCGCTATTCAAGCGGAACGTGGACTTGAAGAACTTCAAGAATGCGTTGATACAGTGATCACAATTCCCAATGAGCGTCTGTTGTCAACTATCGACCGAACAACCAGTCTTACTCAAGGTTTTATTGTGGCAGACGATGTGCTACGCCAAGCTGTTCAAGGTATTTCAGATCTAATTCTTGTACCTGGACTGATCAATCTTGATTTCGCAGATGTGACAACGATTATGTCTGGAATGGGTCTTGCGATTATGGGAACGGGAGTCGGTCGAGGTGAGCACCGTGCCGTTGATGCGGCGAACAATGCCATATCTAGTCCACTTTTAGAAGACGTATCTGTCGAAGGCGCACGCGGCGTTATTATTAATGTTACAGGCGGCTCTGATCTTTCAATGATGGAAGTTAGTGAAGCTACGTCGATTATTCACGATGCTGCTCATGAAGATGCAAACATTATCTTTGGGGCTGTGATCGATCCTTCGGTAAAAGACCAAGTTAAAATCACTGTTATTGCAACAGATTTCGGCGGGAAGTCTAATAGCAACCAAGAAACATCAGCTTCAGCTGATACACCGGTTGATCTACAGACTTACGCTGATTGGCAACATACGGAACGATCAAGTCAGACAGAGACATTATCTCTTGAACGACGTTCACCACTTACTCTTCCAGTTCAAAATCCTGCTCAGTCTTTGTTAGAGTCTGAGACGGGTGAAGGACAATCTCAATCATCATCAGAGATGCCAGCTTTTCTTCAGAGTCAAGGAGAATAGTAGGGTTCGTCCAGTTGGGAAGATTTACAGTGATATTAAAAGGAAACGTCAGCCCATAAGAAGCACTTGTGCTAGTGCAAAGTCACCAGAGTGACTCAATGTAACCATTGCACTTTGAGCACCAATCGCCTCAAATTGTTTAAAAGCACCATCATAGAAACAAAGTCTGGGTTTACCGATTGAACGAATAACTTCAATATCACGCCAGAGCACGCCATTTGAATGTCCAGTCCCTAGTGCTTTCATAGCAGCTTCTTTTGCAGCAAAACGACTGGCAAGATGTTGCGCAGGAAACCTTCGACTTAGACTATAAGAGGTCTCACCTTCAGTGAATACCCGGTTAAGAAAACGATTTCCATATTGTTGAAAAAGTTTGTCTACTCGGTTGATCGATTCGATATCAACACCGATCGCAAGAACTTCGTTTGAAGAACGGTGTTTCATCTTTTTACTAATATTGTCAGCTGGTTCAATTAACGGATTAGTATCCTTGTGGGTTTTGATCTTCTCTGCGGTGTTCATTGCAGCATTAGCCAGTTTGTCGGCTTCAAAATTTTTGTTCCGAGGAATTTGTTCGAAACGGACTTGCTTAAGCCGTGCAACTAATTCCTGAGCTTCTTCATGTAACGGTTTAAGGCGTGGGTGACGGACTTTGAATTGTCCGATCATTTGTTTAATCAATAACTCCGAATCAGATCGAATGACAACGTTTTTATATTCATGCTTATCCAAGTAGCTTAGGGCTGCAAGTAAGCCGCGATATTCTGCTACATTATTTGTTGCAATACCAATAAAATCTTGCAGCTCTTCGACTACGATCCCATTGGAATTTTCAACCCGAACACCATATCCGGCCGGTCCTGGATTTCCACGTGCGCCACCATCGATATAGGCAATAATTTTTTTTTCGGTCACAGATTTAGCCTAGCTATCGTTGTTAAGATTTGCATCTTCGCTGTAGTGCAAGATACGTTGGCAACTTTCACACTGGATCAGACTATTATTGAGACGAATGTCGTTAAGAAGTTGCGGTCGTAGTCTGACTTGGCAGGATAAACAATGTCCATTACGTACTTCAGCAACGGCAAGACCTCGTCGTTGCTGAAGCAATGTATTAAATAGGGACATTGTCTGTGGAGTTACAGCGTTCACAAGTTTTAGTCGGTTGCTATCGTAATGTTCAAGTTGTTGTTTTAATCGAAGGCGCTCTTGTTCAAATGTAGTTCGCTCCTTATCAGCAGTTTTACGTTCATCGGCTAGAAACTTCTCTGCTTGTTTGACTTTGTTTGCCAGATCATCGGCTTCGAGCATCTGTTCAAGAATTGTATCTTCTAATTGACTAACCTTTTTATCGCCACTAGCTATTTCTATTTGCATCGCTTGGTATTCTTTGTTGGTCTTAACCTTCATCAACTGTTCTTTAAATCGGCTTAGTTGAGTTTGTACTTGGGCCAGCTCATTTTCCATAATCGTTCGTTTAGTTTTATGTTCTTCGAGAAGAAGTTTTGCCTTTGACACATCTTCCAAGCAATTAGAAAGACGTGTTTCCAGCGATGCCACTCGCTCAGGCAATGCATCGATTTGTGTTCGACACTCAGATGAAGAATCTTCTAGCTGTTGAAGTTTGATTACATTTTCGAGGTCAGTCAGCATGAGCTCAAATTAAAAAAAACCCCGCTAAAGCGGGGGTGTGTTATTTAGCATTTCTGTTTGTTCTACTACAGCATGCATTACAGCATGCTGTTTCATTCGTAGTTGTATTATTAACCTATCCACGTAGTGCTGTTTTTGCATCATTCGTTTGTGGCAAAGTCTGCATTACATCGAATACAGATCCTAACATGATCAAAAGCATAAATTTTTGAAATATTGGTGGGCGGAGCAACTCAACGGATAAGTGCATTGACTCCAACTTGAGCAATATCTTCGTCTTGTTGCGAACTAGCGCCACTGACACCAATAGCTCCAATGATTGTACCGTTAAGGATAATGGGTACGGCTCCCTGAATAAAGTAAAGTTTGTTTTGGTTCGCTTCGTTGAGCCTTTGAAAGAATGATGAATTATTCTGATTGGCAAACAAGCCACTTGGCTGACCTAAGATGGCAGATACCATAGCTTTACCAATAGCCACTTCGGTTGTGAAAAACCGAGCACCGTCCATACGAATCAAGGCGATGAGATCGCCGCGTGCATCGACTACGCTAAAACTGACATTAACACCTATTTCTTTGGCATATATCTGAGCGGATTCAAGAATTGCATTGCTATCATTTAAGGTAAGTTGGTTCTGGGCTTTCAGCTCAGCATTGAAAGGTGTTATAAGACATGCAATAGTTATAAAGCATAAGAACAAATTCCGCATCATCAGCGTAGTCATTTTAAGATTCCTAGAAAGATTTCCTGTTTAGTAATATTTCGACTAACTCCATAATTTTTATCAAGAAAATGCGCACTCTATCTTTCGTTGCGATTTGCTTCAAGTACGGCTCAAAATTACCAACGTGGCTAATTTAATAGAAGCTGGTGGGCCCACCAGGATTCGAACCTGGGACAAGCCGGTTATGAGCCGGCGGCTCTGACCGCTGAGCTATGGGCCCGTTTTAACTACCTGCTACTTTCGAGAAATGTTTTTAGATTTCGGCTTCGCGATGGGTGACGCAGTTTTCTTAGAGCTTTCGCTTCGATTTGACGGATACGTTCTCTGGTAACGGAAAAATTTTGACCAACTTCTTCTAATGTGTGTTCGCTTCCGTCGTCAACTCCAAAGCGCATCTTGATGACTTTCTCCTCACGTGGGGTAAGTGTTTTAAGGGCTGATTGAGTTTGTTCTTTAAGGTTTAAAGTTACCATCGCCTCAGCTGGAGAGGTTACATGCTGGTCCTCGATAAAGTCTCCGAGATGGCTATCTTCCTCTTCTCCAACAGGGGTTTCTAGAGAAATAGGTTCCTGGGCAATTTTCATTGCTTTTCGCACTTTAGTAACCGGAAGGTCTATTTTTTGAGCAATTTCTTCATTTGTAGGTTCTCGTCCTAATTCCTGTACGAGCGATCGAGATGTGCGGATGAGTTTATTAATCGTCTCGATCATGTGCACAGGAATCCGAATGGTACGTGCCTGATCCGCGATAGCCCTAGTTATGGCTTGGCGAATCCACCAAGTTGCGTAAGTCGAAAACTTGTAACCACGACGATAGTCGAATTTATCTACTGCTTTCATTAAGCCGATATTGCCTTCCTGGATCAGGTCCATAAAATGAAGTCCACGATTTGTATACTTTTTAGCAATAGAGACTACTAGTCGAAGATTAGCTTCAACCAGGTCTTCTTTCGCCTGTAAAGTCTCTAATTCGCCACGTGAAATTGTCTTAAGAACTCTAGTAAATTCATCAGGAGTGCTTTCTAGTTCTTTAGCATGATCTCGCAGTGTTGTTCTTAGTTGTCTGAGGTAAAGCATGACACGTTTCCGGTCTTCTTCTTTAACGCTTCCTCGCTTGGTTTTGGACTGAAGTTTTCGATCGAAAAGCGTGATCTCTTTTTGGAATCCCTCTAGCGCTTTACCGTATTCTTTGATGAGGTCAGTTAGGAATTTCTTAGTTCGTTCATTAAAATGGATCTTTCGAATTATTTGAGATAGTTCAACTCGATTACGCAGCCAACGCCAGCGGTAGTTTCGATATTGTTTCTTGTCTCGCTTAGGAATTGTTGAAAGCTTAGTTTGAGCGTTTCTTATTTCTACAAGTTTTTCCTGTATCAGATCTGTTTTTCGAATAAATTGGCGTGTTCTACTCTTTATTCGAGTTTCGGTTAGCTCTTCCTCCTGAAAGATAACGAATTCTTGGATCGTTCGTTTTTTAATTCGAAGTTGCTCACCAAGAGCAACGATAGCGTTAGCAGTTGCCAACAGATGCGAGCAACTTTTTTCAACCAGAATGTTTCCACGTTCCATACGTTTGGCAATTTCTACTTCGCCTTCACGGGTGAGTAGAGGAACAGTGCCCATTTCACGTAGATACATGCGTACGGGATCGTTGGTCTTGTCAATTGCACTTGGCGTTAGAGCAAGTTCAATTCCTGTCGTTTTTCCTCTGGTTTCGCTGTTCAGTTTTGCTTCACGATATTTATATTCTGAATCGACGACTTCGATACCAGCGTTACTAAATGTGCTAAACAGATCGTCAAGGTCGGCGGAGGCTACGAGTTCGGCTGGGAGTATCTCGTTTACCTCGTCGTAGAGAAGGTAGCCCTTTTCTTTACCAATGATAATTAGTTGCCGAATTTCATCGTATTTTTCTTCAATCGCCAAGAATTTTCCTCCTGAGTCGTTTGCTCCTCGTTAGAGGGACAGTGGGGTGCTTGCAGAGTGTGGCTCTTCCCCTAATGTCTCGATTTGTTTAAGCAAATTCTTTTTTCGTTCCCAGAGTGAATCAATTTCCTTTAGTGCATTTGGTGTCCCAATTTTTTGGTATTGGTTAATCTCATCTTGTAGTGCGGTGCGATCACGTTCCAAGCGCATTCGTGTAATTTCGATACCGCAGTCGTTAACATTGGCTGGAGCTGTTGGTCCCGCTGAAATCTGTGAAATTAGTATTCCTTCATTTTCTGTTAATCGTTCGAGCATGGCATTTGGAACGACATCTGCCGGCCATTCAGCCAGCGTATACGCGACTTGAAGTATAGGAGTTGTTGCTAGTCCTTTAAGATCAGTAGGTGTCATATTAGCTAGTACGGTTTGTGCGTTAGCGGTATCTTTCATTGTAGCCCAGATCAGTCCTCGCTCTGCTGGAGTGATTATAGTGTCTTCGTGGCCAAGGGTTACAGTTTTCAGTGTAGTTAGACGTGCACTAGCAGCACGTCTAATTTCCTTTCGGACGACATCTTCCATGATATGTGCCTTATGGGCTAAACGGTCAGCAAACTGATCGCGTGAAGCAGCATCAGGGATCCTGGCCGCCACTCCTAGCATATCAGTTAAGAATGCACGTCTTTGTGTGTTTTGAGAAAGGTCCCGAGATGTTGCAGCTCTGTCAAGTACATACTCCAAGTACTGCTTTGAATTTCGCAATTTATTGACATAAAGATTAGCACCGTGTTTTCGAACGTACGTATCAGGGTCTTCTCCAGGGAGTAGCATAGCGATATTAATCTGAAAGCCTTCACTAATCAGTAGTTCTCCGCAACGAACCGATGCATTTTGGCCTGCTGTGTCTGAATCGAAACTTAAAATAACTTTCGATGCGAACCTTCGGAGCAAACGAGTTTGACTCTCTGTGATCGCTGTTCCGCAGGTAGCCACTACTGTTTTAACTCCTGCCTGAAGTGCTTGTGCAAAATCAAAGTAACCTTCCACTATAACAGCGTAACCTAGTCGCTTGATTTCAGTTTTTGTGAGGTTAAGGCCGTACAGCGTTTTACCTTTAGTGTAAAGCACAGTTTCGGGTGAGTTAACGTACTTGGGTTGTTGGTCTTTTGCAAGAGCGCGTCCCCCAAAAGCAATGATCGAACCACTATCACGATGTATAGGGATCATTAATCTATTTCGGAAACGGTCAATCACATAACCTTTAGCACGTTCAACGACCAGACCACTAGCTAGTAATAGTTCTAACGTTTGACCGGTACCGAGTAAGTAATTCTTGAGTCCCTCACGTTCTGAAGGAGCATATCCTAGACCAAGTGTCTCGATCGTATTACGAGAAAAACCTCGTTTTCTTAGTTGATCACGTGCTTGAGCACCATTTTCAGTGCCTAGTTTTTCTTTAAAGTATTGAGCGGCTAGAGTGTGGACTTTTAGTAATGCTTCTCGTTGGGCTTCAATTGCCGAGTCTCGTGCTGGATCATCTGAATCAGGAACCTGTAGGCCAAATCGTTGGGCCAATTGTCTCACGGCTTCTGGAAAACTTAGCTTTTCATGAAGTTCTATAAACTTGACCACATCTCCACCGGTTCCACACCCGAAACAGTGAAAGAAACCTTTGTCCTGGTTTACATGAAAAGAAGGTGTCTTCTCTGCATGGAATGGACATAACCCCTTATAGCTATTGCCAGCCTTTTTTAGTGAAACAGAATCTTGGACTATCTGTACAATGTTGGCCTGAGCCTTTAAATCCTCGACAAAATTTTGTGGAAAACGTCCCACTACCATTAATCCTTAATGCTATTGCAGTTTCGAGAGCTCAGAGCGTACTTTAACGTATGTTGTTGAGATATAGACTAAGGGGTGACGATGCATACCGTTACTCAAATAAGAAGAACAAAATCTATCACGGATAACTAATGCGATCCAAGTCAGATATTAACTTAAATGATTTATAGTGCTAGCCATAGCTGCGGCACCAAATCCATTGTCGATATTGACAACGGAGACTCCTGGTGCACAGCTGTTAAGCATACCCAACAGTGCAGTGAGACCACCAAAGCTTGTACCATATCCGATGCTTGTTGGTACTGCAATTACAGGAACGCGTACGAGACCACCAACAACACTTGAGAGAGCGCCTTCCATTCCAGCTACGACGATGATAACCCGTGCACTATCTAATCTCTTACGTTCAGCTAGCACACGATGAAGGCCAGCCACACCAACGTCATAAAGTGTGTCAACCTGATTTCCAAACAACTCGGCACTTACGCGAGCCTCTTCGGCAACTGGCAAGTCAGATGTCCCAGCAGAAGTGATAAGAATAGTCCCCTGTCCGCTGATCGATGTTTCGGTTTGGCGTGTGATTGCTCGGGCTTGTATATGGAATTTAGCATCTGGTACAACCTTTTGAACCATGGAATAAGCTAACTCGTTAGTTCTAGTGACGAGCAGTGGTTGTTCTGCTTTAACAAGACGTTCAGCGATAATTGCCACTTGTTCAGGGGTTTTTCCCAATCCGAAGATGACTTCTGGGAGACCTTGACGAATGATTCGATGATGGTCCACGCGTGCAAATCCTAAATCTTCGAATGGGATGTCACGCAGGATTTCCATTAATTGTTCCTGTGCAAGCGAAACTGTGAGGGTTCCGCTTTCAACTTTTTTGAGAATGCTTAGGATTTTTGTGTAGTTCATCCCCTATTCCTGATTAGAGTAATTACTTGTGAATTGACTTGGCCAGGCTTGGAATTGTACCGTGACGCGCACGTGGTTAATATGGATACACTTTCGCTTGTTTTACCGGTCTCTTTTTTGCTCGGGTTGTACTTCATCATCCTTTTATACTTGAGTATCTTTGGGATTCATCGCTGTTATCTTGTGTATCTTTACATAAAAAATCAAAGTTCGGCACAAACTCATCAATATCATAACGTTGGTTTTACTCCTTGTGTGACGGTACAGCTTCCAATTTACAACGAGATGTACCTTGTTGAACGTCTTATAGATTCCGTTGCGAACCTAGACTATCCACTCGATCGATTAGAGATTCAAGTTTTGGATGATTCAACAGATGACACGCGATGCATAGCTGCGCAGTCTGTGGCCTATTGGGCTGCGCGAGGGTTAAACATCTGCCATCTGCATCGTTCGGTTCGAACTGGGTACAAGTCAGGAGCCCTTGCTGAAGGGCTGCGATCTGCTAATGGTGAGTTTATTGTTATCTTTGATGCTGATTTCTTGCCACAATCTGACTTTCTCAAGCGTACACTTCCAGCTCTTATTGATCCTAGTGTAGGGATGGTCCAAGCACGGTGGGGACACGTGAATCAAGAGTACTCATTACTTACGCAAGTAATAGCGATGTTTTTAGATGCACATTTTATTTTGGAACACGGTGGCCGAAGCCGTGGTGGATGTTTCTTTAACTTCAATGGCACTGCTGGCGTTTGGCGACGATGCACGATTGAGGAAGCTGGTGGCTGGCAATCCGATACATTAACTGAAGATTTAGATCTGAGCTACCGAGCACAACTTTCTGGTTGGCGGTTTATCTTTCTTCCAGAGGTCGTGGTTCCGGCTGAGATTCCAGTCGAGATGGATGCATTTAAGATTCAGCAACATCGCTGGACTATGGGTTCGATCCAAACCTGTATTAAGGTATTACCTAATTTGTTCAGAGCGAAGTTGCCGTTAAGGGTTAAGATCGAAGCAGTTTTTCATCTTACAGCAAGCTTCAATTATCCGCTTATGTTGGCGCTCGTTATTCTAATAGTGCCAGCACTCTTTGTCCGAGTAGCCGGGGGTTGGCAATTTCTATTGCTACTCGATTTGCCTCTTTTTTATGGAGCGATGTTATCCGTTGTGACTTTCTATGCACTTAGCCAACGAGAAGTAAGATCTAACTGGTTGATTCAGCTTAGATATATTCCGATAATGATGGCCGTAGGTATTGGTCTTTCGTTTAATAATACCAAGGCAGTTATTTCGGCCTTATTAAATAGAAATTCTCGCTTCACACGGACTCCAAAATATGGGATTGTTGACAAGCACGATAAATGGATGGATAAGTGCTATAGACAATCCGCGATTTGGCAACCCATCTTCGAGGTTGGGTTAGGCCTTTATTTTACTATCGCAGTTGTCTACGCTACGGCAATCGGGTTGATCGTTGTCTTACCATTCTTATTGTTATTTCAAGTCGGTTTTTTATATGTAGGACTCGTCTCATTAATTCAGTATTACGGTTCACACAGTTCCTTGTTCAACACTCAAGTCGTAAGTGAGTAAGGTATGACTCAAAATATAACTACAACAGTTAAGCCGAAAGCGTCTAAGGCAGGCGCTGGTCTAGAGGGAGTTGTCGCAACTTCATCTTCGATTTGTTATTTAGACGGTTCACGTGGAGTTTTGGCGTACTGTGGATACAATATCCACGATTTGGTCAAGCACGCAACTTTTGAAGAAGTGTGTTATTTGCTATGGCACAATCGTCTTCCGACAAAACCCGAACTAGGGGATCTTCAGTCACAACTTGCTAGCGCCAGGGTTCTCGAGGAACCAATGCTTAGACTAATGCGGTCCCTACCGTTAGGCGATACGATGGATGCCTTACGGACGTTAACTTCAGCCCTATCACATTATGATTCTGAAGCTACTATACATTTGCCAGATGCAAACTATCGAAAGGCGGTACGATTAACGGCTCAGATTGGTAGTCTTGTAGCTACTTATGGTCGTCTTGCAGCAGGAGGTGGCCCGATTGAACCCGATCCAGCTTTAGGGCACGCAGAAAATTTATTATTGATGTTAACAGGTGATCGGCCAAGTAATGTGGCTGCTAAGGCTCTCGATGTTGCACTTATCCTTCATGCAGATCACGAACTGAACGCATCAACATTTGCAGCGAGAGTTGCAGCGGCTACTCTTAGTGACATTCACTCAGCAGCGGTAGCCGGCATAGGGACTTTAAAGGGGCCTCTACACGGCGGAGCCAATGCCGAGGTCATGAAGATGTTGCTGTCCATCGGCGAGGATGCCGAGCCAGACAGAATTGACAGTTTTGTTTTAGACATGCTGTCCAGGAAAACAAAGATTCCAGGGTTCGGTCATCGTGTTTATCGAACTGAGGATCCTCGCGCTACCCACTTAAGACAGATGTCTCGAGAAGTTGGAGAACGTGAGGGCAAAACTGGTTGGTTTAAGATATCTGAGCGAATTGAGGCATTGATGAAAGAGGAAAAAGCTATTAATGTAAACGTCGACTTTTATTCCGCTTCGACTTATTATCTCCTTGGGGTTCCCATCGATCTATTTACTCCAATGTTTGTGGTTAGTCGAATTGCTGGATGGACCGCGCATATCTTAGAGCAGTACGCAAACAACAGATTAATAAGACCACGTGCTGAGTATATAGGACCGTCGTACCCTCAAACTATCTTACCTGTCGCTAAACGTTAATGAGTTATTTGATCTTGGTAAAATTAATGTTTGCGATGTGATACACGTTCATTTTTTCACCAGCTAGTTATAACGTTTGTCGGCACTTGCATCGATGGATCATCATCTCATTAGAAATTTTTCTATTATTGCTCATGTTGATCACGGGAAATCGACTCTTGCTGATCGAATTCTTGAGCTAACTGGTGCCTTGCAGCCTCGAGAAATGGAAGAGCAGGTTCTTGACAGCATGGATCTCGAGCGTGAACGAGGTATAACAATCAAAGCTCAAACTGTTCGCTTATCTTACCTTGCAGATGATGGCCAGCATTACGTATTGAACCTCATTGATACGCCTGGTCATGTTGACTTTTCGTATGAAGTAACCCGTTCGTTAACCGCTTGTGAGGGTGCTCTGCTGCTGGTCGATGCATCTCAAGGGGTCGAGGCCCAAACCGTTGCGAATGCTTATCTGGCAGTTGACCATAACCTGGAGATTATACCTGTCATAAATAAGATAGATCTTCCTGGTGCCCAGTTAGACGAAACGGCGAAACAGTTAACAGAACTTATAGGTCTAGATGTTGAAACTACGATTCGTGCGAGTGCTAAAGAAGGTATTGGTATACGGGAAATATTGGAAGCAATCGTTAAAAAAATGCCATCGCCAAAAGGGGCTCCGGATGGTCCACTAAAAGCCTTGATTTTTGATTCTTGGTACGATGCCTACCGTGGGGTTGTAGTTCTCGTTCGCGTTGTTGATGGAAGCATCGCGCCTGGTATGAAGATTTGCCTTATGGCTGAGGGACAAGAATGTGAAGTTGAGGAGGTTGGCATTTTTTCGCCAAAATCTGTTGCAGTTGACTCGCTCGGTGTAGGCGAAGTGGGTTTTGTTACTGCAGGAATTAAGCGTGTCAGTGACGCTAAGATAGGTGACACAATTACAGAAGCTCGTCGACCGACATCTGTGCCATTTTCAGGTTTTCGTGAACTTCGGCCGATGGTGTTCGCTGGCCTTTATCCTGTTGAAGGGCATCGATATCATGATTTACGAGAGGCTCTAGATAAGCTTCGTCTCAATGATGCTTCTCTTTTTTTTGAGCCAGAGACTTCTACTGCACTTGGATTCGGTTTCCGTTGCGGTTTTTTGGGTCTGCTTCATATGGAGATAGTTCAGGAACGACTCGAACGCGAGTTCAACATGGACTTGGTGACTACTGCTCCAGGTGTGTTGTACCGTGTCACAACAACAAGTGGTGAAACGATTGAAATAGATAGCCCAGCCAAGCTTCCAGATTCCGGTCTCGTTGCTAAAGTCGAAGAACCAGTAATTACAGCAATGATTCTGACACCAGCGGAACATGTTGGTGCAATTCTTCAGCTCTGCCAAGAAAAACGGGGCGTGCAGAAAAATCTCGAATACCATGCCTCACAGCGTGTCATGATTTCTTATGAGTTACCGTTTAATGAGATAGTTCTCGATTTCTATGACCAACTTAAGACAATTTCTCGTGGCTATGCGTCGCTTGATTATGAAGTTTCTGGTTACTGGACATCTTCGCTCGTGCGCTTAGATTTACTAGTCAATGGCGAACCAGTAGATGCTCTGTCGATAATTGTGCATCGAGATTTGGCTTATACTCGCGGTCGTGCTCTTGCAAGTAAGATGCGAGAGCTAATTCCTCGACAGATGTTTGAAGTGGCTATTCAAGCTGCAGTTGGTTCACGGGTAATCGCACGAGAGACTGTCAGATCTTTGCGTAAAAATGTTCTAGCGAAATGTTATGGGGGCGATATTAGTCGAAAACGAAAGCTTTTAGAAAAACAGAAAGAAGGCAAACGTCGGATGAAACGCGTAGGACAGGTTGAGATCCCCCAGGAGGCCTTTTTAGCTGTTCTTAAGTTAGGAACAGATTAGCTCTATGCCGTCAACGTTTAATAAATCTACCTTACGTGATTACTTTGAATCGATCATTATTGCGGTAATTCTGGCTCTCTTTATTCGAACGTGGGTGGTTCAAGCTTTTAAGATTCCGACCGGGTCCATGGAGCAAAGTTTGCTAGTAGGTGACCATATTTTGGTTAATAAATTCGTTTTCGGTTCTCCCGTTGATGGCATTGATAGTTGGTTGCTACCTGTTAGTAACGCACAGCGTGGCGATATCGTTGTTTTTAAGTATCCGGAGGATCCAGAACGGGATTTTATTAAACGTGTAATTGGTTTGCCTGGAGAAAAACTTGAGGTTCGTCAGAAAGGTGTTTATATCAATGATGTATTACTTGATGAGCCGTATCTTCAAGTTAATTTTAAGGAGCTACCCATTAGCACTATTGGACTAGACCGCCAAGATAGTTTTGGGTCAGTGTTAGTGCCGGAGGGGCACTACTTTATGATGGGTGACAATCGTAACAATTCTCAAGATAGTCGATTCTGGGGGCCCCTTCCACGTTCGCATCTGAAGGGTAAGGCCGTGCTGGTTTATTGGTCTTACGAAGCGGACAATCAGATTTTATTAGATACTGGTCTCAGCTCTATGGCTAGGCGCTTCTTGTCAGTTTTTGTTAATTTCTTTGAGCGTACACGCTGGGAGCGTATGTTCCTACTTTTAAACTAATTTTCATTGTACTTGAGCATAAAAACTTTTTAGCGTTCTGTGAGAAGAGTATCAATATTTTTTTGTTGACGGTGACCGAAGATCGCTGTGCCGATTCGTATAATTGTAGCTCCTTCCTCAATTGCAATATCGAAATCTCGACTCATTCCCATCGATAGTTCACTGAGCATTTGTGGCTCAAATCCTTTATCTAAAAAACTATTTCTTAACTCGTGAAGTTGTCGAAAGTAAGGCCTCGATTGTTCAGGATCAATAGACCACGGTGGGAGAATCATCAAGCCGCAGATTTTTACTGCGTGGCACATTTTGCCAGCATGTAAAATTTGAATAGTTTCATCGATTGAAGCACCGTGCTTATTTATCTCATTGGCTAAGTTAACCTGAACTAGAATTTTAGTTGACGTTTTCTGTTCGTCTGCAGCATGCTCGAGTCGATGCAGTAGTTCTAGGCTGTCCACTGAGTGGATCCAGGTAAATGTACTCACCGCTTTTCTGGCTTTATTTGATTGCAAATGTCCTACAAAATGCCAAGCAATATTGGTTTTGTTCTCAATTTGACTAGCCTTATTGAGTCCTTCTTGGATCCGGTTTTCACCGAAGTTTGTTACGCCAGCTGCAGTGGCAGCGATTACGTAGTCTTTGGGAAATGTCTTTGAGACTCCAATTAAACGGACTTTGCTAGAGTCTCGTCCTGCTCGCTTGATCGCTCGTGAAATCCTTTTACGTACTTTTATAATATTTCGAGAAATAGTATTGGTAAGTTCTGTGTTGTTTAACAGAGACTCAAGCCTGGCAGGTTGTTTATTTGTGTTAACCACGATTATGATTCTAGTTTCAATTTAGAGATTATAAAGTTTATGTAGCTCCTTTCAGTTTACACTCCGTTTGAATCGAGAGAGCGATCTCCGTCAAAAAATCTCTTTATGTCAGACAGTTCATGCGTCACGAGTGATGGTGGAAGACTAGCAAGAAATCGATGTCCATAACCTTTTGTTTCAAGTCGCCGGTCTAGTATTGCCAATACCCCACGATCATTGCGATGCCGAATCAAGCGCCCTAATCCTTGAAGAAGAGTCAATATTGCAAGTGGTACCTGGTAATCCGTAAAAGCATTTCCTCCGCATGATTCAATGGCTTCCATTCGAGCAGCTGTGATTGGGTCGCTAGGTGAAGCGAAAGGGAGCTTATCAATAACTACACAGCTTAGTTCTTTACCCTTAACATCGACACCTTGCCAAAAACTCGATGTTGCTAAAAGTACAGCTTGTGGTGTGGATCGAAATTCTCGAAGCAAAACTGTGCGTGGAGCGGAACCTTGGACGAGTAGTGGATAAGGTATAGTTGATTCGAGCAGCCGATGAATCTTTTTAAGATTGTTATAACTTGTACACAGAATAAAAGCTCGCCCCTCTGTCACAGCAAGTAGATTAGTCAATTCATAAGCGGCAGCGGCAACGAATTCTTTGCTTCTGGGGTCTGGCATGCGTTGTGGTAAATATAGAATCGCTTGTTTTTTAAAGTCGAACTCAGATAATAGTTGAAGTTCGAAGGCTTGATTAATGCCAAGACGTTTTCGAACGTAGTCGAAAGAATTATCGACAGTCAGAGTAGCAGATGTAAGAATTGTGCCTTCCATTTTTTGAAATAGCAGTTCACTGACTATTTCTGAAACATCGATAGGCGATGCTCGTAGATGTGCTCCGCGACCACGAGTTTCGAAAAAGTACACGAAATTAGGGTCGCTGGCACTGATTAAGAAACGTAATTGATCGCAAACTTCAGAGGAGCGTCGTGAGAGTGCTAGAACATCTTCAGTTGCATCAGGAATGTTTCCTAAGATTCGGCCAAGGTTTGCAAGAGACTGTATCAACTGGTGACCTGGTTCGGCGATAGGTGCCATTAAATCGCTTGTGATTCTGACCCGATCTCCGGTCATGTTATTTAAGTTCAGGGAATCAAAAAACCCCTGTGACTGTTTACGAGTTCGCTCCACGCATTCCTTAAGCTCATCTGTTATTTCCGTTACTGTCCAGAGCTTTGCGTCGAGTACCCGTTGCACATCTCGTAATAATTCGTCTAAACGATGATCACTCAATGACACTCCGAAGTACTGGGTTGCGACATCTTCTACCTGGTGCGCTTCGTCAATTACTACATAGCGACACTCCGGGATAACTTCACCGTATGCGCTATGTTTTACAGCAGTGTCAGCACACAGCAAATGATGATTAACGATAACGAGGTCTGATTCGAGCGCGTTCTGACGCATTTTTGTAACAAAGCAGTCCTGGTATTGTGGGCATTCTGTGCCAATACAATTATCGGTTGTCGCTGAAATGTCATGCCAAATCGTAAAATCGTCAGGTAAGTCTTCAATTTCTGCTCGGTCTCCTGTTTTAGTTTGTTTAGCCCACTCACCAATTGCATCGAGATAGTTACGTTCGATCTTTGTGAATGGTTCATGGTTTTTTTGAAGAGCATCGAACCTATGGAGACAAAGGAAATTTCCTCGCCCTTTCATATAGGTGGCTGTGAAAGAAATATCCAGTGCCTTACGTAGTGCAGGAAGGTCCTTATAAAAAATTTGGTCCTGCAAGGTTTTTGTTCCGGTAGATATCAGGATACGGTTTCGACTTAAGATTGCTGGCACGAGATATGCGATTGTTTTTCCAATGCCTGTGCCGGCCTCCACGAGCAAGACACCTCCGCTCTCGAAAATATCTGCTGCTGCTATAGCCATTTGTCGTTGACTTGGACGTGGTTCAAATGATGGTAGAACCTTTGCTAACGGACCTTCATCGACAAAAGTTTCCGCGACGCTAGAGGCTAGTGTATGGGGCTTTGAGGTGGACATTCGGTTGGGTACATCGGGAATTTTTGGCACAGGTTTTCAATTTCGGTTCGGACCATGCTAGTCACTCTACCGTCATCTGGCTTGGCCAGTACTTTGCTAATTAAATCACCAATCTGGTCCATTTCTTGTTCGGTCATCCCTCGTGTAGTGACGGCAGGGGTGCCAAGTCTGATACCGCTTGCAACCATAGGGGGATTCTGATCGAAGGGGATAGCATTCTTGTTAACAGTAATACCAGCTTCTTCTAGTGCAGTTTCGGCTATTTTTCCAGTCAGGCCACGCGAAAACACGTCAACGAGTACAAGATGATTATCGGTTCCTCCACTAACAAGTCGAAAACCATTAGCTGATAGTGATAAGGCTAACCGTTTGGCATTAGCGACCACTTGTCGTTGGTAGGACACGAAGCTTGGTTCCATTGCCTCTTTTAAACAAACTGCCTTGGCCGCAATAATATGCATCAATGGTCCCCCTTGCACACCTGGGAATAGTGACCTGTTGAGGTTTTTCGCATATTTTTCTCGGCATAAAATCAAGCCACCTCGGGGCCCCCGAAGTGTTTTGTGAGTTGTAGTTGTTACGAAATCAGAGTAAGGCACTGGACTTGGGTGGACATCGGCCGCTACCAAACCTGCTATATGTGCCATATCTGTGACCATGGCAGCTCCAACCTCAATCGCTACCTTGTGAATACGCTCAAAGTCAATAACGCGCGGGTATGCGCTTGCACCAACCATGATCATCTTCGGTTTTCGCTCATGTGCTAGTTGAGCTAACTGTTCATAGTCAATCCGTTCATCGTCTTGTCGCACACCGTAAGCTGCGATGTCATAGAGTTTTCCAGAAAAGTTTAGTGGATGTCCGTGGGTTAGGTGACCACCATGTGCGAGGTCCATGCCTAGCACGGTGTCACCCGGTGTCAATAGCGAGAAATAAACAGCCATATTAGCCTGAGCTCCAGAATGGGGCTGGACGTTCGCGTGGTCTGACTTAAAGAGAGTCTTGGCTCGATTAATAGCGAGTGATTCGGCTACATCGACGAATTGGCATCCGCCATAATACCGGCGGCCTGGATACCCTTCTGCGTACTTGTTGGTTAATACTGAACCGACTGTTTTAAGCACAGCTTCGCTCACAAAATTCTCTGACGCGATTAACTCGAGTCCCATGTTTTGCCTGCTGATTTCATCATGAATGGTTTTCGCGATTTCTGGGTCAATTGCAGCGATTTCTCGCAGGTAGTCAGTATTGAAGTTGTCTGCAGTATTCTTCATTGCGTAGTTTTCATACCTCCGAGCCTTAAATTCTCGATAGCTGTGATCTTATCTATACGATGTTGATGCCGACCTTCACCGAATGGTGTTATTAAGAATGTCTCCACGATCTGGAGTGCCTGTTCAGTTTCAAGCATCCGAGAACCAAGTGTTAGGACATTGGTGTTGTTATGTTCGCGGCACAATCGAGCAGCCGAAATGGTATAAACAGGAGCAGCTCGTACCCCGCGGAACTTGTTAGCTGTGATTGCCATTCCGATACCGCTACCACATATTAATATGCCACGATCGAATGAACCTACAGAAACGTTATGTGCCACACTGGCAGCGTAGTCAGGATAGTCTACGGATTCGTCAGAAGCTGTCCCAAAATCCTTATATGTCAAATTAAGCTTATCGAGGAATTCCTTAATCTGAGACTTTAGTACAATTCCTGCGTGATCAGCACCCAATGCAATTTGCATGATGAAATTGTACTATAGCTACGGCCAAGTCAAACTGGTAAAAGACTGCTTATGTCTATTGGTTTAAAAGTCGGTCCTCCCCAAAATACCGCAAGCGTTATCGTTACTTCCCAAACTGAGCATCGAATTAAATCTGGACAGCTGTGGATCTATCGTTCAGATGTTACTGAGGTAAATGCAAACGCTGGTGATACTGTCAAGTTGATTGGATCGCGAGGAGACATCCTTGGTTATGGACTATTTAGTGATCGTTCTTCGATTGCGGTAAGACTATTAACACACGATCAGTATCCTCCAGATGCCATCTGGTGGAAGGAAAAGTTAGTTAGTGCCTTACGATACAGAAAGACACTCGAGATTAATGCTACCGCTTTTCGGCTCGTTCATGGTGAAGGAGATCTATTGCCATCACTTGTTGTGGACCGCTACGGCGATGTATTGGTCTTACAGGCTCTCTCGCAAGGGATTGAGCGTCATACGGGGTTAATTCAAGAGATACTCATAGAACTCGTTAGGCCAACTGCGATTCTAGCGAAAAACGATTCTCAGGTGCGAGCTCTCGAGGGTTTACCGCGTAGTGTTAACTTGTTATATGGGAAGTTACCTGGCGAAATCATAGTATTCGATGGGGTAGTCCAAATGGTGGTCGATCTCTTGCAAGGTGAAAAGACGGGTCTCTATCTCGACCAGCGAGAGAATCATATTGTTGCTGCTCAATATGCACAAGGCCGCGCACTTGATTGTTTTAGCTATTCTGGTGGATTTGCTCTTCATCTTGCGAACCGTTGTGATCAGGTTCTTGCTGTGGATATTTCAAAGGATGCTGTAGCAGCAATTTCCAAAAATGCTTCACTCAATAGATTGACAAATATTCAGCCTCAAGAAGCTAATGTTTTTGATCTTCTTCGCGATCTTGAACGGACTCAAGCGCGTTTTGACATGGTTATACTTGACCCACCGGCTTTTGCTAAAAGTCAAGCCTCGTTGTCTAAAGCGTTAGCAGGGTATAAGGAAATCAACCTTCGTGCTCTAAAACTCCTTTCACCTGGTGGAATCTTAATGACGTGTAGTTGCTCACACTACGTTGATGAAGCCGCTTTTAATGAGTTGGTTATTGCTTCGGCAAACGATGCTCGGGTACAGGTAGTATTAGTGGAAAAGCGTATTCAGTCACGCGATCATCCAGTGCTTGTGAGTGTTCCAGCAACGTCTTACCTTAAGTGTTTAGTTCTTCGTCGACTTCATTGATTAGCTACGTGATATAGTTTAACGAAAGCCGCTAGAGGGGTATCCCAAACGATGGATTGAGACATAACCCTTGAACCTGATCCGGTTTAAACCGGCGTAGGGAGTGCGGCACAGACCTCGCCGCCATTTCTGGATCAGTGCATTTCATTTAAAGATACTTATTTGAGTATGTCACTGGTGAACTCTTGCAGAACGAAGGAGTATAAATATGGCCGAACCAGTTTCTGATCCGAATCAGCAAATGTCTGATTATGGGGACGCTTATCCAAACTCACGAAAGGTTTATGTCGGTGAACATGAGGTAAAGGTTCCAATGCGTGAGTTGACTCTATCTGGTGATGAATCACCTATTCGACTCTACGACACTAGCGGTCCTCGTGGAACAGACGTTCGAGAGGGTATACCAATGGTCAGACATGACTGGATCACCAGTCGAAAGGGTGTGGTTCCCGTTGAGACGTTGGATCGTTCGAATAAAAAAGAAGGTCAGCTGCCGGCTTCTGCGCGTCGACCAGTACTTCGATCTAATAGTCCAGTGACTCAAATGCACTATGCCCGCAAGGGAGAGATTACGCCGGAGATGGAGTATGTGGCAATCAGAGAGGGTTTTGATGCAGATTTCGTGCGTTCAGAGGTGGCTAGAGGCCGGGCAATAATTCCGGCTAATATCAATCATCCAGAGCTTGAACCAATGGCGATTGGTCGTAATTTTCTAGTTAAAATAAATGCAAATATCGGTAATTCGGCAGTGACCTCATCTATAGAGGAAGAGGTTGAAAAGCTTAGATGGTCAACTTTGTGGGGCGCTGATACCGTTATGGATCTTTCGACCGGTGATGATATTCACGAAACGCGCGAGTGGATTCTACGAAACTCTCCCGTGCCAATTGGCACTGTCCCAATCTACCAGGCACTAGAGAAAGTAGGTGGTCGTCCTGAAGATCTAACATGGGAGATCTATCGAGATACGCTGATCGACCAGGCCGAGCAAGGGGTCGATTATTTTACGGTGCACGCTGGCGTGTTACTACGGTACATTCCACTGACCGCCAACCGTCTTACTGGGATCGTTTCTCGCGGTGGAGCGATCATTGCCAAGTGGTGTCTAGCGCATCACAAAGAAAATTTCACCTATACACATTTTCGAGAGATTTGCGAGATTATGCAGGCTTATGATGTTTCGTTTTCTTTAGGTGATGGACTTCGGCCTGGTTCTATCGCTGATGCGAATGACGATCCGCAGTTTGCTGAGCTCAAGACGCAAGGTGAGCTTACGAAGATCGCATGGGAACATGATGTTCAGGTAATGAACGAAGGTCCTGGTCATGTCCCGATGCATTTGATTAAGGAGAATATGGAGAAGCAGTTGGAATGGTGTCAGGAGGCACCGTTTTACACTCTCGGTCCTCTTACAACAGATATTGCTCCTGGGTACGACCACATTACGTCAGCAATTGGTGCAGCGATGATTGGTTGGTACGGTACTGCCATGCTGTGCTATGTCACTCCGAAAGAGCATCTTGGACTTCCTAACCGTGATGATGTCAAGGCTGGCGTTATAGCCTACCGTGTGGCTGCTCATGCGGCGGATCTTGCCAAGGGGCATCCTCGAGCCCAGGCATGGGATGATGCTATATCGAAGGCTCGTTTTGAGTTTCGTTGGGATGATCAATTTAACCTAGCACTCGATCCGGTTACTGCACATGCCTATCATGACGAGACGTTGCCGTCAGACGGAGCTAAGGTTGCACACTTTTGTTCGATGTGTGGTCCCAAGTTTTGTAGTATGGAGCTCACGCAACAATTACGAGAATTTGCGTCTGAGCGTGGTATCAATACAACAGAAGCAATGGATTCTGGTATGCGAGAAAAATCTGAGGAGTTTAGAAAAAGTCGTGAGATCTATATAACGACTGAATAACTAATTTGAATTAATCGGTCTAGATGCTACTGATCGCTTTGATCGGTAGGAGTAGGAACAATTTGGATGATTGTGCGAAATCGTTCAGGTTGAGCTCCAAGTGTTGGGTTTAGATAACCCTTTGAGTCATTCCATGTATAGTCCTTAATCGTCACACCCGGAGGGAATGCCATGCTTTCTTCTCTAAATCGACCGATCTCGAAAATGTGAGTCGGTGGGGAGTCAAACACTTTTCTGCCCCGTTCATCTAAAACTAACGAATAATATCTGACGATCTCTTGAAAGTCAGCATTGGTTCCAAAGAGGAAATAGCGTTGTCCGTAACCAGCTTCGTAAGAGGTGAGGTACTGAGTAGCTGGGTAGATTGGGAAGCCTAGGGTTGTTTCTGCGGGCCTTTCGTCTTTAAATGAAAACTGATAAATTTCTGACGATAAAGGTGACGAACTTTCTTGAGTTTGTTGTAGTAGTGTAACTGCCTCTGGTTTGCCCACTGAGGATAAGGAACTTAGTTGTAATGGTAGATTTCGTTGAGCGATCGCATTCTCTAAGTGTATTGTGCCAATTAAAAGTATTAACACAGCACAATAAAATCTAAAATGGTTTACAGGATGTTCCTTTTTCAAAGGAGCGATAAGACTGCCCAGCCAGTTCGTCTTCATGGATTACCATTATGAGGATGAGATCGATATCGTGCAAGTGATGAAATAATTCTTAAGATTACATTTTATCTACCGGGTTGATATGTTGGCTTTTCGCAACATAGAATGCAATCAAATGGGAAACACATTAAAAACAATGTTCCTCCTTACTCTGCTGAGTGGGCTTCTTCTGTTGATCGGTGATCTTTTAGGAGGCCAAAGCGGTTTGCTGATCGGGTTCGGCTTTGCGGTCGTTATGAATTTCGGATCTTACTGGTTTTCTGACAAGGTTGTACTCCGCATGTACAAAGCAAAACAAGTTGGTTCTGAGCATCGCCTCTATCAAATGACCGCGAGATTAGCACAGCAAGCTAGCCTGCCGATGCCGACTGTATATGTCATACCGACGGAATCACCTAATGCCTTTGCAACAGGTCGGAACCCAAAGCATGCTGCAATAGCGGCGACTGAGGGGATTATGCGTACATTAGATGAGACAGAACTCGAGGGTGTTATTGCCCACGAACTTGCTCATGTGAAACACCGAGATATCTTAATCAGCTCAGTGGTGGCTACTGTGGCGGCAACGATTATGTGGGTGGCTCGCATGGCACAGTTTGCCGCTTTTTTTGGAGGTTTCGGTGGAAGAGGTGACCGTCACGGTTCTAACCCGATGACTTTGCTGGTGACAATTATAGTGGCACCACTAGCGGCGATGTTGATCCAGGCGGCTATTTCTCGCTCACGAGAGTTTGCAGCTGATCATAGAGCAGCCGAAATCATTGGTTCTCCATATGGTTTAGCTAATGCGCTTCGCAAGATTGATATTGCTTCAAGACGTGTTCCCTTAGACGCAAATCCAGCAACAGCTCACTTGTTCATCATGAAGCCGTTCTCTGGTCAAAGGATGTTTAAACTCTTCAGCACTCATCCTCCGACTGAGCAGAGAATTCAACGATTGCTTCAATCAGTTGGTTGAATTTTTGTTTCGTTGTGTCTGAGGTGAATTAGGGTTTGCTCATTAAGGCTCAGGCAGAACGGATAGTCGTTCGCCAGTAGTTGAGAAGGTCGCAAAGCGTGTCGGTTAGGTTGATATGGGACTTCCAGCCAACATCATTTTGAATTAGCGAAGGATCGCCTAATAGTAACCGGTTGTCTTGAGGTCGGAGACGATTATTATCAATTTGAATTTTTATCGAAACTTGTGATTGACTGAGTAAATTTTCAAGCACGTCACCAATCCGATGTGCTTTGCCAGAACAGACGTTGTAAGGTGTTCCTGTGTTACCGCCTTCCATTAGTGCTTGATAGGCCAGTACTGTATCTCGTACGTCCATAAGGTCACGTTTGGTGTCAAGTGAGCCGACGCGTATAACAGGTTCAACATTATCATCCGCTTCGATTTGAGCAATTTGGTACGCGAAACTTGAAGCTGCGTATGAAGGAGCCTGTCCTGCGCCAAGGTGAGTAAACGAACGTGTTAGTAGGACATTAAGACCCTGCTCAAAAAATTGATATCCAAGCATTTCCTGAGCTAGTTTGGATAGACCGTAAGGACTCACTGGACCGATCGGGTCACTTTCACTAATAGCGTGATTCGATGGTTTGTAAATTAATGCTGAACCCGGGATTAACACTCGTGATGAGCAGCCAGCCGCGCTGATTCCATCGAGGAGGAATTGTGTGCTTCGGATATTGCCTTCGAGCGTTTGTATTACGTTTGTCCAAGAACTGAGCACGTTTGCTATGCCGGCACAGTGATAGATCATGCTTGGTTGCAGTTTAGCTATTGCTGATGTCACCCTCTGTTTATCAAGGAGATCAATTTCCTTCCAGCGGATGGTCTGGTTATTGCTGAAAGATCGTGGTGATGGAAAGGTCTTTTTTCTGTGCAGTTGAGGACGTTTCCAACCCACTATTAGTGGTGTCGATTCATTATGAGAAAGAAGATCGAGCAAGTAACTTCCAACAAATCCAGCGGCACCGGTAACAAGTACGACTTCTGGCATCTTAAACTGAGGCAAGTCTGAGATTATCAGAACTTAACCATTCTCACCGTAATGCTTTTTGTAGTATCCCTGAAAGACTGGGTCATCTTCTTTAATTGATCTCCACCACGATTCGTTGTTTCGGTACCAGTTAATCGTTTTTTGCAAGCCGTCGTTAAAGGCTATTCGTGGTTTCCAACCAGTAGCACGTAACTTTGTTGTATCTAGAGAGTAACGGCGATCGTGACCTGGTCTGTCAGCAGTAGGTTTGATCAATGAAACTGGTCGATCTAATACATCCAAAATTTGGCGGGTTAGATCTATATTCTTCAGTTCATTTCCACCACCGATATTGTAAATATTTCCGGATTGACCCTGTTCAAGTAGTAGATCGAGTGCACGACAATGGTCGGATACATGAAGCCAATCTCTTACGTTTGTCCCGTCTCCGTACAATGGAACGGATTGATGGTCGAGTGCGTTAGTAATAAAAAGTGGGATGAGTTTCTCGGGAAATTGTTTTGGACCATAGTTATTAGAAGCTCTTGTGATAACAACTGGAACGTTATACGTAGCCCAGTAACTAAGGGCAAGCAGGTCCGCACCAGCCTTACTTGCAGCATAAGGATTTCTTGGCTTAAGCTCGTCAGTTTCTTTCGATGATCCCTCACTCACATTGCCGTAAACTTCATCGGTCGATATTTGCACGAAACGGTGTAAGCGTGACGAAGAACGAGCAGCATCCAGCAACACAAAAGTTCCGTAAATGTCCGTTTTGATAAAATTACCTGCTTCGTGGATAGATCGATCAACATGAGTCTCAGCTGCAAAATGGACTATCAAATCTGATTCGGCTACGAGGGGGGCTACGGTTGAGCTCTCTGTTACATCACCTCGTACAAACCGATGACGTGGATTATCCATAACTTCATGCAGGTTCTCAAGCCGGCCAGCGTAGGTGAGCTTATCAAGAGTTGTTATCTTCCAGTCAGGATGTGTATCGAGGATATATGTAACGAAGTTGCTACCTATAAAACCGGCTCCACCGGTGATTAGAACGCTAACCATCTTTTTTCGCCCAGTCGTACGGTAAATTCCCGTGCGGTTCGAGGCGATACTCGTCCGGGTTATCGTAATGGTACAGTTCGGTCGGAATATTCACTACGGTAGCAACGTCTAGCCCTATGCATTTCCATCCGTGATAGACAAGGTTTGGTACCTGTACAAGCATTGGGTTCTTAGTGCCAAGGTAAAATTCATTGATGATTCCGTTGGTTTGCGAATCCTGTCGCGTGTCAACGAGCACTAGCTTTACCATACCGGTAATACAAGCGAAGTTATCGACCTGTTTTTTGTGATAATGCCAGGCTTTAACTATTCCAGGATAAGTCGCTGATACATAGACTTGTCCAAATTTCTTAAACAATTCTGAGTCATCTGAACGAAGAATTTCCATAAGCCAGCCACGCTCATCTGGAACCAGACGTAGAGTCTTGGTTTTTACACCGTGTATGAGAGGTGGTTTTTTAACAGTTTCAGTATATGAATTAAGTTTAGTCACTATTAATACCTTAAGGAGAATTTTTAAAGCTCTTCCGATTATTGACTATCGTATGCCAACTTTTGAATTATCTCCGAGCATAAATCGATAAGCAGAAGCTTTGACCTGTTGGCGATAAATACGAACGTTCTTTCCAATTAAGCTATCGACTACACGATTAGCGAGATCGATGATGACACTGCCCTCAAGAACAATAGAATTCTCAACTTCTGAATCTCTAATATGTACGTTGTTCATAATAGATGTAAAGGGACCAATGCGGGCATGTTCAATGTGAGCCTTCGTTCCGATCGCTGCCGGTCCATGAATGACCGAGTTTTTAATTACAGCTCCAGGTTCAATGATAACCTTACCTTCGATACTACTATCATTATCCACATCACCGTCAATTCGTCGCTCTAACGTGTCCAGAACAAGCTGGTTCGCTTCAAGAAGATCCTCAAGTTTTCCCGTGTCTTTCCACCAACCACTGACGATATGAGGCCTTACGATTAATTTCCGGTCGATCAAATTCTGGATGGCATCTGTTATTTCAAGCTCATTACGGGAACTAAACTTTATTTGCTTAACGGAATCGAAGATTTCTGGGCTGAAGAGGTACACTCCGACGAGTGCAAAGTCACTCTTAGGTTCGCTTGGTTTTTCAACCAATCCAACAATTTTTCCATCGTTTAATTCAGCAACGCCAAATCGTTCGGGATTAGGTACCTTTGCAAGAAGAATCTGGGCAGCAGTATTGTTCTCAGTGAATTCTTCAACGAATGGCTTAATTCCTTGTGCTAGAAGGTTGTCACCAAGGTACATAACAAACGGCTCTTGTCCTAAAAATGATTCACTAATAAGCACCGCGTGGGCAAGACCGCGAGGCTCATCCTGTTCGATGTAAGTAATCGAGATGTTCCATTTTGATCCGTCACCAACTGCATTTTTAATCTCTTCCTTGGTCTCGCCGACCACAATACCAATGTCATGTATGCCGGCATCGGCGAGCGCTTCGATACCATAAAAGAGTATAGGCTTATTAGCGACTGGGACTAGTTGTTTAGAACTTGTGTAGGTTAGTGGTCGCAGTCTCGTACCCTTGCCACCACTGAGAATCAAGCCCTTCATAAGCCACCATCAGTGCCAAAGGCGCTAAAAACATTAGCGAAAGTTCCGAGTCCAGCCAGGGTAAAGGTAATGTTGAATCGTCGGTCACTTGTTATTGGTACTCGAGCACCGAGCCCCTCGAAGTTAAATGACTGAAACTCAAAGCTTATTCCGCAGCACTGTGCATTGTAGTAAACGAGAAATCGTTGCTGGAGATAGCGTTCTCGAAGCATGTCGTAGTTGAATGAGTACAACCCTCCCAAGTTATTGCTCCGTGTTTTTAGTGTGGTGAATAAATTCAAGTAATGGTCGAGTGCTTTGGGATCATCGAAACCTATTAAACCTTCTATAAATCGACGCTGACTCCAACCGGCCGTTGTTTGCATCCAGCCACCAATTCCTATTGTACCTTCTGCACTTATAGTTCGAAGTGAGCGAACGTGCGCGTCGTATTCAGCACGCATTGATCCTGAAAGCTCGCGCGTTGGTGCTGTTCGGACTGTTAACGAAATGGGTGAAAAATGGTTCGGAGGTGTTTTATTAAAGCTTGTTCGAAAGCTTCGATCGAATTCAGATGCGCTCGGATCGCTATAGTAACTTTGCATGATTGACACGTTTAAAATTTCTCGAGCAACTCCTGGACCATCTTCTGTCGGTTGCTTTGCGTACAGGCGATTATTTAATCCGTATCGTATTTGTGTAACATCTCCAACGATTGCGTCTGTGCCTTCAAGTTGAAGAATGCTTGAGAAAGCATCGATCGCAGTAAGGCGCTGCAATGTGATCCAAGGTTCGATAACATGTTTCATGCGTTCAGCAAATCTGCTGTTAGGTGTTTCCCAAACCTTTACAAAACTTGGACCGGTGATTTTTGACTTTAGATCAAAGAATCCACGCGAAACCCCATTTTTGACCTGCTGATTAGTGTTAAGGTCTAAACTTTGTGTCCAGTATGTGCCGCGCCAGGCTATGGATGAATTTACAGTAAGAAATGGCCATCGCGTAAATGGTATCTGCACTACTGGGTTTAGATCGAATCTGTTTAAACTTGAGTCCACGGAGATTTCATTTTGTTCTGAATAAAGTGTCGATCGGCGAAGTAGGCGTGTGTATTCGGAGCCGAACGAAAAGTAAATAGACGTGCCAGGAATTGCTCGTTGTCCTTGCCCGAAAGCAATACGTGGGCCACTTCCCCATAGAGTAGCTGATCGGTCACCCTCAAACGTTTCATTCGCATCATATGTGGCACTTAGTTGGTAAAATCCCCAGGACCCAGCCATGTTTCCACTAAAACTTCTTTCAGGATTCGATGCTTCGAAAATGTTGTTGTTGTAGGTCTGTTGAATGGTAATGTCTGAAAAATAGTCGACCTGACCACGAGCACTTAAGCTTGGAGCAATCTGATGCCTAGCGTTGGCACGCATTTGGTAGTTTCGACGATTTTGAGTATGTGTGTTGCTATTCGTATTTGCAAGTAAGCTCTTACGTTCGTTGAGCATGTACGCTTGCGCAAAACCTTCGGAGCCTTCTCCTAACATATACCGGTATTCTGTTCCTATACCTTGTCCTATTTCTCTAAACCAATCGTGAAAAATCGTTACATCGTGGCTACGGTCTATCGCCCAGAAAAAGGCATTACTAAGACTTTGTCCGCGAAGTGTTGATACTCCATAAGTTGGCATAAGAATACCAGTGGCACGATCATCTTCTTGAATAGGGTAGTACATGATCGGTAAGTAAAAAACTGGTACGCCCTTTATTTCGAGCACAGAATTTTTGAGCATTGCATAGGAATCAAAGTTAAGCGTCACAGTGCTTGCTGTTACTTGCCATCTTGGTATTGGCTGAATACAACTTGTGAAACTACCTTTGTTAAGTCGATAAGTCCTTGGCCCTAGCTTGTCGATTGTTTCACCATAGAAGTACATGTCTGGTTCTTGGGTTCCAAACATGCTTCGCTCAACCTCTTCGCTAAGTGTTACTGACCCAGTTGCATTCTGGAAAGAACCTGTGAGTGTATCAGTATTGAACTCGACACGGTCGGCGGCTATTTGGGCTCCACCAGATGCATAAACAACATTTCCAACTGCGACGAGAAGGGTTTCATTACTGAAGAGATCTACTTGGTCGGCATAGAACGTCCAGCTGTCTCCATTAATTTCTACTTCACCAGTGAGTCGAACATGTGTCTCGGTTAGACGCTCAATCGTAAATTGTCGAGAATCGAAATCAAATCCTGGAAGCAATTGTGCTTCGGCTGTGGTTAAAGCAAGTGAAAACCATAGAAGAGTTACAAATAGAAGACAAGTAAAGCGGGAAGTTGTCATAAATTTACAGCTGGTAATTAAAGCGAACACATTTATCTGACTCACGGCAATTACCTTTGTTCTAACAATTTGGTCTGAGTGTATATGTTGAGTTCGTTTGAACTAATAGCTTCTATAATTTCACCTATTAAATATATAGATCCAGTTGCACAGATCACGTTTCCATATTTCCAAGCTGTGTCAAGCGCGGCCACAGGAGATCTGGCTATGTCAACAAAAAGTTCTGGTCGAGTCTCACGCAGTTTGGCAGCGAGGGCCTCTGCTGTCCATGCTCTACTATTTTTTAAAGATGTACACACAATGCGAGTGATGGATTTTCCAAGTGCATTCATCATTCCTACCGCATCTTTGTCTCTAGACACAGCAAATACGAGTGGAACTCCTTTCGGGTAAACTTCAGCTAGGTGTTGGCCTAAAGCTTCTGCGGCAGCGACATTATGAGCTGTATCGAGTAGTAACGACCGGCGATCATCTATTCGAATGAGCTCGAGACGTCCTGGCCAGTATGTTTTTGTGAGTCCTTTGATAATAGCTTCCTTAGCAACTGGGAGTCCACGCGTAGATAATTCCTCGAGTAAACGAACTGCAACCACAGTGTTTCTTACTTGATGTTGTCCTTGCAAGCTTAGTTTGAGGGGCCCGTAGCGCCCAACGGGCGTGCATATTTCAAGATTAGTTTGATCATTCGATATATTAAACTGTGTTCTTGTCTCATTCATTGGTTCAATTAGCCGCGCTTTGCGCTTATGGCAGGTTGTTCGCAGTACCTCGAGAGCTTGAGGTTTTGTTTCTCCTACAACGACAAGAGTTTCAGGTTTTATAACACCTGCTTTCTCGAATGCGATTTTCTCCAGCGTAGAACCTAAATATTTCTCATGATCAAGGTCGATCGACGTGATGACAGCTGCAGTAGGCTTGACTATGTTAGTTGCATCGAAGCGTCCACCCATGCCGACTTCAAGTACTGCGATTCGCACAGCAGCTCGGCAAAAAATAGAAAAAGCAATCGCTGTTGTTGCTTCAAAGAATGTAGGAGGAAAACTAAGCTTCCCGGTAGTTAAAAGTTTGTCGATCGTTTTACGAAGATGGGTAGCTTCTAGTTCAAGTATTTCTTTGGATACTTGATGTCCGGAGATAGCGAACCGTTCTTCAAGGCGTACAAGATGTGGTGAAGTATATCGCCCTGTTTTGTAGCCGGCCGATTGTAACGCTGTATCTAACATAGCTGAGACGGAGCCTTTTCCATTGGTGCCTGCCACAATAATAGAAGTAAAAGAACGTTCCGGATGTCCAAGTGCCGAACATAGGATTTGGATATTATCGAGCCCGAGTTTAATTCCGTGTTGTTCGAGGCTGAATAGATATTCGATAGATTGGGCGTATGGGCTAGCCATCAGGTGCGGACCCTGGTTATACGTAATTATTAATATTATTTTGATTTCGGAAAAATTGGATTGGGATTAGGCTCGACAGTTGATGAAGGACTCATAAAACGCAGAGCTTCTGCGATTGTGGTCTTAAGCTGACGGCGGTCGACAATCATGTCTAACATTCCATGTTTAAGAAGGAATTCACTTCTTTGGAATCCGGCAGGAAGTTTTTCACGGATTGTTTGTTCGATAACACGTGGTCCAGCAAATCCGATGAGGGCACCTGGTTCGGCAATATGTAAATCAGCGAGCATAGCAAAGCTTGCCGTCACACCTCCGGTTGTTGGATCTGTCAGAATAGCGATATAGGGAAGACACGCACGATCAAGTCGAGCTAATGCTGAACTTATTTTTGCCATCTGCATCAATGAGAGTGCTCCTTCCATCATTCGTGCTCCCCCTGAGCAACAGACGATCACTAATGGGGCTCGAGTCTTTAACGAACGTTCTATAGCTCGTGTGATCTTTTCACCAACAACAACCCCCATGCTGCCTCCGATGAAGTTGTATTCCATGGCTACAATAACGACCTCTATATTATCTATTTTTCCAACAGCAGAAATAGCCGCGTCCAGTAGTCCAGTTGAGGCCATACTAGCCTGCAGTCGCTTTTTATATGTTTTAGTGTCTTTGAAGTCCAATGGATCATTCGACGCTAGATTTTGGTCATATTCAGTCCATTGGCCTTTATCTAGAATTGACTTTAAACGTTGCGAAGCACTCATTCTGAAATGATAAGAACATTTTTTACAGACTTGTAAGGTTTCAGCTAAATCCTTGTCGTATAGGACTTGACCGCAAGAGGGACATTTTACCCAAAGTCCTTCCGGCACCCGACTGGGTTGACTAAGAGCAGGTATTCGCGTTCGGGCCTTCTTAAACCAAGCCATAGTATTTGAGCTTAAAGACTTTTATAGATGCGGGTCAAGACGACGGGGCTCCAGTTCTAGGAACATAATATCTAGTTCCGCGTCCCATATCATGAAGTTGTCGAATAAGGTCATCTAAAGCAGCATCGCCCCATTCGAGGTCAATCTGTGATGTTTCAACAACAAGTAGAGGCGTTGCCGTGTAGTGATAAAAGAAATGCGTGTAAGCCTCGTTGAGTTCATAAAGGTAATCGTCATCAGGTACTGGCCTAGAAGGATTACCTTGACGCAATTGTCGTGCTCGCTTACGTAAAACCTCTGAGGGGGTTTGTAAATAGATCACAAGATCTGGCGCAGTTGCTTCGTCGACCAATAAGTCATATAGCCTTTGATAGATAAATAACTCATTGTCATCGAGATTAAGGTAAGCGTAAATCTTGTCTTTGTCGAACAAGTAATCAGAAATTGTCAGCTGATTAAAGAGATCTGATTGGCGCAGAGCGGTCTGTTGACGATGGCGTGCTAGAAGCGAAAACAACTGTGCTTGAAAAGCTGATCCGGGTCGTCCGAGGTATAGGTCGGCAATAAAAGGATTATCTGTATCGTCAAGCACCATAGTTGCATTTAGCCTAAGGCTAAGGTGCTTTGTGAGTGCAGTCTTTCCTACGCCGATTGGGCCTTCGATGGCAATATAACGGAAGTCCAAGATCCTTCGAAGTATAACAGCCAATGACTGCGTGTTATCATGGTTCGTTGACTAAAGTGAAAGCTTTCTGCAGTTCTATATGCTCCTGTTTCAGGTAAGGCGGGTTTCACCCTGGTTGTGTAGCGTGGCGGCGCTAGTAGTACTGGTATTTAGTGCTGGATGTGCCAGAACAACCACAGTTATCACGAATCCTTTACCGACATTCGACCAAAAGATGGCTTTGATCCTGCAACTTGAGGATCAACGTGTGCTCCGAGAAGTTCCTTGTTCTCTAGCATCTATTTCTGCTGATTCTGTTGAACTTTGTCCAAAACCCGATTTAGAGAGGCTTTTAGGTGATAAAGAAGCCCAGCTACGTCGAAGAGCAGCGCTCGCGATTGGAAGAATTGGTCAGTCCGAAGGGACAGAGTCACTAATTATTAGTTTAATTGATCCAGAACCTGAAGTTAGGCAAATGTCCGCGTTTGCTCTTGGGCTGATTGGTGACGAAATGGCAACGAATGCGCTTATTCAAGCACTTCAGGACCCGTCGCCTATGGTTCAGGGTCGTGCCGCGCAGGCATTGGGCCGAATTGGAGCTCTTGAGTCATCACCGTCGATCGGAAAGCTTGTAAGCAAGTACGCCACAGCTGCATATAGCGTTGACACAGAGGATCTAACGTACCCTCAGGCTGCGGAGGTCGAAGCTTTTCGCTTAGGTCTCTATGCTTTGGCTGATCTTGGTGCATTTGAACCTCTAGCTCGGGCAGTTCTGCAGGACGATGGGAGGCCACTTCTTTGGTGGTGGCCGGTTGCTTATGCACTTCAAAAGCTTAAGGACCCGCGTGCTTTTCCTGCACTAGAGGCTCTCGCTAGCGTGCAAGGGAGTATTGGTGTTTCGTTTGCTGCGCAGGGGTTGGGTCAACTACGTAATTCGAAAGGGATAAGAACACTGCTTAAGTTGCTCGATCTTAAGCAACGGGATAAGCGGGTGGTAGTTACTACTCTCCGTGCTCTGTCTAGATTTAATAACCCAAATGTGACGGATGCTTTACGGCGTTTTGTGTTAAAGAGAAATCTAGATCCGACACTCCGTTTGGAAGCGGTCAAAGTGCTCGGCAGGCGTCTTGATGCCGATGCTACACCGATCTTTATTGAGCTCATAACAGATTCATGGCCTCCAATGCGAGCGGCTGCTCTTCAAGGCCTTGCTCTTACTGATCCAGAGACTTTCATATTGGTGCTTTCAGGATTGGAAACAGATTCGGATTGGAGAGTTCGGTCTGTATTAGCCCAAGTATTGGGAGAATCTAAAGCCGAGGCAGCAACTGATAGGCTTATGATGATGCTGGAAGATGTAGACCATCGCGTGTTGCCAAATGTCTTGTGTGCACTATTTGTGAAAGAAGTAACGACTCTTAAACAGATATTACTTGAGCAACTAAATGATGAAGATCTTATTGTCAGAAAAACAGCTGCTAAACTTCTAGGGGAATTAAAGCCACTCGAAGCTGAAGAGGCTCTTGAGGCTGCGTATCATGTAGCCAAGGAGGATTCATCCTATGTGGCACGTGCGGCTATATTGGATGCACTTGCTAAAATTGATGGTCAGCGGTCTCGTGATGTACTTCGAATGGCCCTTGACGATACCGATTGGGCAGTACGAGTGTTAGTTGCAGATCGTCTGGATGCACTTGAACCTCAGAGAAATTATGCTTCCAAAATTGTTCCAGCTCCAGGTCGAAGCAAACTAGATTACGCTGCTCCACGTCTTGTTAGTCCAAATGTATCACCCCACGTTTATATCGAGACAGATTACGGAATTATTCAGATCGAACTTGCTGTAATCGATGCTCCTTTAACATCTGATAGTTTCGTTATGCTTGCAAGATCAGGATTTTTTAATGGCTTAAGCTTTAATCGTGTTGTTTCCAATTATATGGTTCAGGGTGGTGATCCGAGAAATGATGGTGCAGGTGGTCCAGGCTATACATTGCGCGACGAGTTAAACCAGCTTCCGCATCTAAGGGGTACGGTCGGAATGATTAACCAGGGGGTAGATACTGGGGGCAGTCAATTTTTTATACTGCATTCGCCTCAGCCACAACTTGATGGGAAGTACACAGTATTTGGACGTGTCATCAACGGGATTGAATTAATCGATCAATTACGCCAAGGGGATATTATTCGACGAATACATGTCTGGGATGGCATAGAACCTTTTACAGTCGACCCGTAGCGATTGAATATAAATAAAAAAAGGGGGCGTTAAACCCCCCTTTTTTTAGGCATTCGCCTGAACTAACGTTTTTTGGCGCCCTTCTTCTTGGCTACCTTTTTCTTGGCCTTTTTCTTCGCTTTCTTCTTTGCCATTTTGGTTTATCCCCCCCTTCGTTTGGGTTCGTGGTCACTAGGACTAGAGAGGAACGCAATGCCAATATTTAAAGCAAATCTAAAAGCCTCTCGATGTCCACGACCGTTTTTCCGCACCTTGTGGCACGGACATTTTCACTCGAGGTGAACACTATCTTGAATTTTAAGAGTTCACCTCAACAACTAATGGGGCAGCGCGAATTAGCGTTTTTTAGCACCCTTTTTCTTGGCTACCTTTTTCTTGGCTACCTTTTTCTTGGCTGCTTTTTTCTTGGCTGCTTTCTTTTTTGCCATTTTTCCTCCTTGGAATTTCGCTATTTAGCTAGGTTGCAGGTTAATTGTCTATCACAACCAGTAGCCTAAGCGTTCAACCCTCATACTAGATATCGATTATGGGTAAGAAAACTCGTGTGTCAAGAAGAAAATACTAAGAAAGCAAAAATTATTTCGAGACAGTAGCGTAATTTTGTCAATCGTCTGATCATATCGGTTCTAAAATTGTTCCTCTTTAGGTAAGAAATTTTTGTCTTGTAAGTGAATGTTTGACTTATATCAAACTAGTTCTGAGGTCCTGTGTGTCAGCGTGTCGTTCGAGAGCGAGTGTGATAAGTCTGTCGAGTAGCTGTGAGTAATGCAGTCCAGAAGCTTGCCACAACTTTGCGTACATACTGATCGTTGTGAAACCAGGAATGGTATTTACCTCGTTTATATAAACTGTTTCATTGTCTTTTTCCATTAGGAAATCGACACGTGCCATTCCTTCTGCTTCGATGGCACGGAAAGCTTTAAGCGCCATTGTGCGGATATTTTCACTTTGCTCGGGTCGGAGTGATGCAGGAATGGTAAACGTAGAGCCATCATCAACATATTTCGATTCGTAATCGTAGAATTCTCCTACTGGTAGGATTTCACCAATAACTGAGGCTTCAGGGTTGTCGTTTCCCAAAATAGCGCACTCGAACTCACGGGCATTCGTTACTGCAGTTTCAACTATTGTTTTTCGGTCAAACTGTTGAGCTAGGTCAATGGCTCTCTCGAGTTGTGTCCGGTTTATGGCCTTCGCAATGCCAACACTCGATCCGAGATTTGTAGGTTTTACAAAAAAAGGTGGTGTCAATTTGTTGTACAAGTCGTCGAGTGTGCTCTTTCGATCTGTTTCCCACTGTGCCGTTCGAATAATTACGTATTCGACAACTGGTAAACCAGAAGCCACGAATAGCGTCTTGGCCACAGACTTATCCATCCCCACTGCTGATGCTAGGACTCCAGCCCCTACGTATGGAATGTTAGCTAATTCTAGCAAACCCTGGATGGTGCCGTCTTCGCCATAAGGGCCATGGAGAACCGGGAAGACGACATCCAGGCCAAGAGATTCTATAATGGCCCGTTTTTTACCCTCCACCTCTTTCTCCGTTTCTGGTTGAATTATTAAGAGAGGGTGGATAGTGGGTTTTGCTAAAAAGTGAAGTTCCTGATTGGAGCGAGTTGAGTCGGTCAGTTCTTGTCCGGACTTTGATAGTTTAATAAGAGCAGCTGCTGATGCTGTTTCTGGAGGCTTGCTTTCAAGGTGCCAGGAACCATTTTTACTGATATAAATTGGAATTGGTTCGTACCTCTCACTAGAGAGATTAGCCATAATTGCAGATGCCGAGGCTAGTGAGACTTCATGCTCACTCGATCGTCCGCCGTAGATCACGCCGATACGTAAGCGTTTCACTGTTCAATCCATGGTAAATAAAGTATTGAAACGTCCTCAGTATTTCAGGATATTCGTTAACAGACGAATCAGTTAGGGCAGTAGTATAACGCAATGTCTGAATCATTCGGATTTCATCTACACCAGGTCGATGGTTTAGCACGACGCGGTGAGCTTCAGACACCGCATGGTGTTGTGCAGACACCTGCATTTATGCCAGTGGGGACCCATGGCACCGTCAAGGCACTTACCCACCGAGAACTAAGTGAGGTAGGAGCAAAAATGATTTTGGCTAACACGTACCATCTTCATTTAAGACCTGGTGATGAATTGATTGCTCGGGCTGGGGGACTTCATCGTTTTATAGGATGGCCTGGGCCGATCTTAACTGACAGTGGGGGTTATCAGATTTTTAGCCTAAGCAATCAGCGTATGGTCAGTGAGAAGGGTGTCCACTTTCGTTCGCACCTCGATGGCAGTTCTTATTTTCTAACTCCTGAGCGAGCTACAGAGATACAGGCTAGGCTTGGAGCAGATATCGCAATGGCTTTCGATGAGTGCACACCTTATCCCGTGTCAATTGCCGAAGCAGATCGATCTATGAATTTGACACTACAGTGGGCACGTCGTTCACGTGAACGTTTCTTAGAGATACAGGAAAGCCGTTCTCCATTGCGAACCAATCCTGGGCAGGTTCAGTTTGGTATTGTTCAGGGAAGCGTTTTTCCGATGCTTCGAGAGGAAAGTGTGCGTGAAACATTAAACATCGGTTTTGATGCGTATGCTGTGGGTGGTCTCAGTGTTGGTGAGGATAATGCTGTAATGCACGAGATAGGACAGTATACGGTTGCGCTGCTACCATGGGACCGTCCTCGTTATCTTATGGGAGTTGGCAAGCCGGGTGACCTCGTAGAGATGGTCGCATGTGGGTTCGACCTTTTTGATTGTGTGCTACCTACGAGGAATGCACGTAATGGGCAGCTTTTTACCCGAACAGGTCCGATTAATATCAAGGGGTCCAGGTACGCCGAGGATCAAAAGCCACCAGATGTTGAATGCGAATGCTACACTTGCCAAAACTTTACGCGAGCATATCTTAGACATCTCTATCTAGCGAATGAGATGACGGCGGCTACACTTAACACCTTGCACAATCTGCACTTTTACCTTGACACCATGAGGCGGATTAGTGAGGCTATAATGTTGGGCTCATTTGAATCGTTTAGACAAGATTTTCACAAAACTTTTTCCCACCGAGAGTAATCCACATAAGGTGGGCTTCTGAGGATTTATGCTAGTTGATGATTTCAGGCTATTTTTCGCAATGGGCCAACCACCAGGTTCACAGCCCAGCCTACTGGTACAGTTTCTTCCCTTTGCGATGATTCTCGCAATCTTCTATTTTATTATCTTGCTTCCAATGCGACGGCGGCAGAGAAAGGTAGAGGATTTTCAGGGTAATTTAAAGGTTGGAGACAAAATCGTGACGACGAGCGGTTTTTATGGCGCAATTGTCAAGATGGGTGAACGTTCTGTCCAACTCCAACTTTCGGATAAGGTTCGTGTTGAGGTGTCGAAGACTGCTATTGGCGGCTACCAAGGCAAGGAACCTATTGTGCAGAACTCTACTAATTAATGGGTTTGCGAGTATGAAAAAAAATCTTCAGTGGAAATTGGTACTAATTATTGCTGTTGCCGCAGTATCGCTATTTGCGATCTATCCACCAGAGGAACGTGTCCGTCTAGGACTTGATCTTAAGGGTGGCGTGCATATGGTTCTGCGCGTTGAGACCGATGATGCGCTTCAGGTGGAAACTGAAACAGCAGCTGAACAGCTAGGTGAGCAACTTAGTTTGCAAGGAATCACTGTCACGTCGGTAATTGCACTTGATCCTACAACTATTCAAGTCGATGGTGTTCCTGTTGATCGTGATTCTGAATTTCGCCAAATTTCTGAGGATCAATTATCAGCATCTTACAATCGGGAATCAGGTGTCGGTGGCATTTACACGTACAACATGCGTATGCCAGTCGAGACCTCACTTCGCAATGAAACGGTTCGTCAGGCATTGCAGACCATTGAGCGGCGTATCAACGAACTTGGTGTTGCAGAACCGATCGTAGCTCCGTATAGCGTGGGAGGGAACCAAATCCTTGTCCAGCTTCCTGGTGTTTCTGATGTGGCACGGGCCAAAGAAATTATTCGTTCGACTGCGTTGTTAGAGTTGAAGTTAGTCGAAGAGGGTCCAGCGTCCAGTCAAGAGACATTGTTGCAGTCACGTAATGGCGTGATCCCGCCCGAGATGGAAGTTCTGACTGGCGTGTCAGATCTGCGTAATCCTAGTGGCACACCGGACACGATGTACTATTTGGTTCGTCGCGTTGCTGCTGTTTCTGGGCGTGATCTTAGGAATGCTAGATCGTCGCTCGATGAATTCAATCAACCGGCAGTGAGTTTCTCATTAAACCGTGAGGGTGCAAGTAAGTTTGGTGATGTGACGGGACAGAACATCGGGCGTAACCTTGCGATCATTTTGGATGGTCGTGTACAAACGGCTCCTCAGATTCAGGGCCGTATTACGGACGAAGGACGAATCAGTGGCAGTTTTTCTCAGCAGGAAACAACTGATCTAGCTCTGGTGCTCAGGTCTGGAGCCCTTCCGGCATCACTAACATATCTTGAGGAGCGCACGGTGGGGCCAACTCTTGGGGCTTCGTCGATTCAGGCAGGAGTAGCAGCGGCAGTGTCTGGTCTTTTAATGGTTGCACTATTCATGCTCGTTTATTACAGATTGTCTGGGATTAACGCGATTGTCGCAGTTGCAATGAATTTGCTTATTTTGTTGGGTTTTATGGCATATATCGGAGCAGTATTGACATTGCCTGGCATTGCAGGACTTATCCTAACAATTGGTATTGGTGTTGATTCCAATGTTTTAATTTTCGAGCGCATTAAGGAAGAACTTCGTTCGGAGAAAGGGATTAAAGCTGGAGTTGCAGCTGGTTTCGATCGAGTTTTCTGGACCATTTTAGACACTCACGTCGCATCGTTGATTGCTGCGGCGTTTCTCTTTCAGTTCGGTTCAGGTCCGATTAGGGGGTTTGCCACGACCTTAGCAATAGGACTAAGTGCAAATATTTTCACAGCAGTTTTTGTTTCACGAACGATATTCGAAGCTATTTTATCTCGTCGTAGTAATGCCACGCTGAGTATTTAATCCAAGGAGCTATACACTGGTGCGATTGTTTCACAAAGAACCAAACTTTGATTTCATTGGTTTACGTTGGTACGCCCTTGCGTTTTCGTTGGTCATCATAATTGCTGGTTCTGCGATGCTCTTTTCCCGTGGCGGACTTCCTCTCGGCATAGACTTTTCAGGAGGCACGATTGTCATTCTTGAGTTTGAACAACATATTACCGAGGAAGCTGTAAGGACTACCCTTGGTTCTTTAGAGGGTGAAAAAATAGTCCAACAATACGGGGAAGTTTCAGACAATCAGATCATGGTTCGACTACCCCAAACAGGACCCGAAGAAGGGACGAGTATCGAAGAAGGAGCTGAAGGCGTTCGGTTGGCCCTTCAGGCTGACACCGAGATAGGCGGCTTTACAGTTATCGGTCAAGAACTCGTGGGGCCTGTTATTGGACAAGAGCTACAGCAGCGAGGAATAAATGCGTTTGTTTTTGCGATGGCAGGCATTCTTATCTATATCGGTTTACGTTTTAGGTTTAGCTTTGGCATCGGTGCAATAGTCGCTGTGATTCATGACATTCTTATTACTATTTCAATGTTGACATTCTTTGGTTACGACCTATCTCTGAATGTTGTTGCTGCAATGCTGACGATTACGGGATATTCGGTGAATGACTCGATTGTGATATTTGATCGCGTTCGAGAGAATATGCGACTTATGCGACGTGATAAATTCAGTCCTCTTGTTAATACCAGTATTAATCAGACGTTGGCACGGACAATAATAACTTCGGGCACGACTGGGTTCGCGGTACTAGCTTTATATCTCTTTGGTGGTGAAGTGCTTCGGGGGTTTGCGTTTACGATGCTTGTAGGAGTAATTAGCGGAACGTACTCCACTATTTTTATTGCGGCACCTACAGCTATCCTCATTACTCAGGGTCTGAGATCCGGGCAGAATGACCAGGCAACTAATCGTTCTTACGCACCGCATCGGTCACAACGATCTAAGCGGCAGAACCGTAAGACACGCGTGTCCTAACACAAGCTTCGCGTGACAGTATTCCAGGCTTCGTTACTTGGGATAGTTCAGGGACTTACTGAGTTTCTGCCGATCTCTAGCTCTGCACACTTGATTCTTGCCCGTGCTTTCTTTGGTTGGGACATTGGTCAGTTTGGGTTGGCGTTTGATGTCGCATGCCACTTTGGAACTCTGCTTGCGATCCTTGTTTACTTTCGAAAAGATATTGTAGCAATGGTCAGATCTGTGCCGGATATAGCACAGGGTTTGCAAAGCTCGTCTGCAGATCTTCTCCGGGTTATAGTGATTGGAACTTTGCCTGTCTTAGTCACAGGGTTGTTGTTTTCTGATGTCTTTTTAAATTCTTTACGGACAGTCGAAGCATCAGGCGTAATGCTTGCCTTTGGGGCAATCGTAATGCTTGTCGCTGAACGTAAAGGTTTAAAAAATAGAACTGAATCCATGTTGACGTTCAAAGAAGGGTTTTATCTGGGTCTCGCTCAGGCAGTAGCCTTAGTGCCGGGGGTATCGCGTTCTGGTGCTGTGCTGACTGTGGGTATGTTGCTTGGACTTAAACGCGATGCTGCAGCTCGATTCTCGTTTCTGTTGGGGATCCCTGCCATAATTGCGGCAGGTGGAAAAGCATCCTTTGAATTAGTTGGTCAAGATCTTTCGGCGAGTGCATTGAGTCTGTTTGGAGTGGGCGTAGTTGTATCAGCTTTGGTTGGCTATTTAACAGTTAATTACTTTATTCATTATGTCGCACGTTATTCTCTTGACCTATTTGTCGCCTACCGTCTTGTGCTTGCTATTGGCATTTTAGTGTGGGTGATGTACTAGCAGGTGGGATCTATTGTGCCTAAGAAGTTCGGATTTGTACAGTGGCTCAAGAAAAGCCTGGTCACTGGTTTGGTCGTCAACGTACCGCTGATTATCAGCGTGGTCGCGTTCGTTTGGCTGTTTCAGTTGATCGACGGTGTAATGGGACCGCTCTATATGCGATGGTTGGGACGTGAGATTCCTGGACTTGGTCTGTTGACGTTGCTGTTTGCAGTGCTGCTGATCGGTGCGCTGGCGAACTACGGGTGGAGTCAGCGGGTGTTGCAGCGCGGAGAAACTTATCTGATGCGGTTACCGGTGTTTCGTGCGATCTATGGACCAATTAAGCAGTTGGTGGGGGCCTTTTCGCCAGATAACCAATTAGGATTCAAGAAGGTTGTTCTTGTTGATGATCCGCGCCTGGGTTTCGTGCTGGGATTTCTGACTAAAAGATTTATTTTAGATCGTGGGCATGATTCGGAAGAATTGGTGGCGGTTTATGTGCCGACTAATCATATATATTTGGGTGATATCCACATCTATCCTTTATCAGTCGTTTCCTTTCTTGACCTTAGCATTCAAGAAGGTGTTCAGATTTTTTTAACCGGGGGTATGGCATTGTCAGGTGAGTTGAGGGTCGAGAAGCAAAATGCCAATCGTCTAGAGATAGAGTAATAGAAATTATGTAACAAGAAATTTTGGTATCGTTAATCCTTGACAGTCTGAAATCGCACTGTTAAGTTTTCTAGTTTTGTTAGGTAAGATGAATTCAATATAAGTTATGGGGGAGTGAGTGGAGCAACAATTGTATTTTGTATTTGGCATGGTGGCCCCTGCGGTTGCTGCGATCTTTGCCTTTTTTCTTATTCGAAGTATCAATAGTCAAGATCCAGGAAATGAACTTATGCAACGCATTGCCGCGTTGATTCGTTCTGGCGCTATGGCATTCTTGCGGACGGAATATAGCGTGTTAGCTGTTTTCGTCGCGACAATGTTTATCGTGTTAGTGCTTTTTCTTCCTCAGAGCGCACTTCTTACCGGAATAAGTTTTCTCGTTGGTGCCTTGCTGTCAGCGCTGGCCGGTTGGATCGGTATGCGGACGGCAACTGGCGCGGCCGTACGAACAACACACGCGGCAACTACTAGTCTGGCGGCGGCGCTTCGTGTGGCATTCTCGAGTGGGGCAGTCATGGGACTGACGGTTGTAGCGCTCGGAACATCTGGTATCGCCATTCTTTATTACCTATTTGGAGGTTTAAGCGGGAATGGGCCGATCGCGATTGAACAGTTATTCGGATTTTCTCTAGGAGCGTCGTCGATTGCCCTATTTGCCAGAGTTGGTGGTGGGATTTACACGAAGGCCGCTGATGTTGCGGGTGATCTTTCGGGTAAGGTCGAAGCTGGGATACCGGAAGATGACCCTCGAAACCCTGCGACTATCGCTGATAGTGTGGGTGATAACGTTGGCGATGTGGCTGGGATGGGTGCCGATCTGTTTGAGTCGTATGTGGGTAGCATCATCTCGTCAATTGCGCTTGCTTGGGCGTTGAGCGCGACCACCGCTACTGCGCTTTGGGGGACCGATGCGTCAGGTTTTGATTCTCTTCAGCGGTCGCTCGTAATTTTTCCAATTCTTCTTGCAGGTGTTGGCATCATAGCTTCCATGTTGGGCACTTTCACGGTGAGCACTGACGATGAGTCTAAAATCGGGAGC